>Ga0233386_1000012_pt1 | contig 140446 bp, 199 predicted proteins | sample ElkDunMinimDraft_17_FD_191544 | JGI IMG/M metagenome (GOLD analysis project Ga0233386, IMG submission 191544) | Fecal eukaryotic communites from dung pellets of Tule Elk in California, USA - Elk Dung G4 | ecosystem: Host-associated > Mammals > Digestive system > Large intestine > Fecal...
GGAAGAAACTCTCAAGAAATGCAACAATATGTATCTATGAAATCAACTAAATCAATCAAAGGAGAAAAAAATATAAATGGAACTTGAAGAATTAAAAAAGTTTGGATACGAGGAAAAGACTATATACGATACAGCTCAGGAAACTTTACCAGATGGAAAAAGAGTTACTACAGAAACACCTATAAGCTCATATTTTATGAAGATTTACAAATTCGAAAATGGATGGATTAAATGGAAAGTTTGCGTTGAGGATTCTGAAATTGAAGGTCTTTGGAATGTAGGATTGACAATACAAACTATTGACGGAATGGATGAAGAGGAGTTTGAGAGTCCAAATAACACTGATGATTTATTAGTTTTGTTAAGTGAGCATACAGAAAGATGTTGTCAGATTAAGAATTTGTAAAAAAAATATTTGGAGAACTTACAAAGAAGTTTTATTAGAGCCCTTTACAATTATTTGGAAGGATTCGACACATAAATACAATTCCGCTACAAACCTTGCAATTTTCGAGAAATTTTAAAATGTAAAATACCTATATTGTTAGTGTACAGAGGAAAAACTCTATGAGCAAGAAAAGAAATATTTTACAAGTTCTTGATGAACTGATCGATACATTAACAGAAATTTCAATTTTATTCGGTAAAAATCTGAAAGAGAGTATGAGAGATGATTTGTCTGCACTAGTCAATAAATCAAGAGAATTGATAGAATGGGCAGACAAACATTTTGATGACTTGAAAGAAGAAAATATAAAAGATGTAAACAAGCGTTTTGACGAACTCATGGATACAATTTCTATTTTAATGGCAAGATATAATGTATCAACTAAAACGGAGGAAACAGAAAAAGTATACAAAGATCTTGTTATCAATTTGGAAGTTCTTGGTAGACGAAACAACGAGTTGGAGAATAAATATCATTTAGGTTTGCATCAGCTAAAACCATCTTTAACTGAAGGAATTGCTTTAATTAAAGCAGGATTAAAAATGCTATTTGAGGATATTGATTGGGAATTTGTAGAAGGTAGAAAAGCTACAAGTAAGAATTTGTAAAATATTGAATGGAGGAGTACAATGGATAGAAATGAAATGTACAAAGAAATAAATCGATTGAATGGTATATTGAACGAAAAGAACTCTTCAAAATCTAAAACAATGACAATTCTAGATGTAGCAGAAGGCCTAGGAGAAATTGTTTCAAAGCTCTCTTTTCTTAAAGGAGAAAAGGTTTCAGAAGCTATTTATAAGAATCAATTTCACGATTTAAAGAGCTTTACAGAGCAAAATAAGAAAAATGTAAAGTATTTTGATGATTTGAAAAAATCTATTACTGATTACTATACAAGACTCCAGAATGTAAATCATCTCGAACATAAATTATTGAATAACGAATTATCAATTCTTTCTGATATGCGAAAAGATGCAGAAACAGGTTTCAAGATTATTTTACAACAGATTAAGACAACGAATGATGAAGCCCAAAAGAAAGAATGGAAAGATTTGTATAATTCTTATAAAATGGCAATAAATATTGCTCTTAGACTTGTAAGGAATCGACTTCAAAACGATGAAAAGTTCATAAAAGTTTTTCGAACAGGTATAGATTTTATCGAAAAATATGAATTACAGGATTTAGAAGAATGTTAAAACATTACACGGGTGGTCGGATGAATTATTTACAGTTTAATGATAAAGGAAAATTCGAGTCAGAAGAGCAAGCTTTAGCAGACTATTTCGGTGAAGGTAATTATACTGGTTTCTACAAAAAACATTTCCTTCGAGATAAGTTTTCAATTACAAAAGATGATTTTATATCCGGGGACATCGATGTAATGTTCCATGCAATAAAAAGGTTAGGAATTGAATATTCTTATAACGATTGTCCTGAATCATTAAAACCTTATTTACATCGTAAAGTCTGGGAAGATGAGCTTGGAAACATTAGGAAAGAAATCTTTGCAGAAGGTTATCTTAAGAATCCAATTTTCATTAAACCAAAGGATAAACTAAAACGTTTTACTGGCTTTGTTTTAGAGACAATCGATGATTTAGCAAATTGTAAAGGTGCTGGAAATCAAACAAAAGTTTGGTGTAGTGAACCTGTTACATTTGTAGATGAATTTCGAGTTTATAGATTGCATCAACCTGACAGTGCTGCGACTACTTATAGCTTCGGTTGTCATAAAAGGAATTTTAATTTTCAAAACCTTGAAAAAGCAGATATCTTTATAAGAAGTCTACCTTGGAGTAATTTACCAGTAGCTTGTGCAGTAGATGTAGGAATACTATCTACAGGAGAAGCTGCTTTAATTGAAGTAAATGATGCTTTTAGTTTAGGTTTGTATAGAAGTGTTTGTTTAGAAGTAAGTGCTCCTCCTGGACCAGACTTATACAGAAGTATTCGTTGGCCAAACGAAAAAGGATCAGCAGACTATCTCAAGTTTTATTGCGAATGTTTAATTGAAAGATGGGATGAATTGAAAAGGAGTGCAATTAGACTATGAAGAAAAGAAGAAAATTATCGCTCGCTTCCTGTAAACTATTTGAAACTATATTGAAAATATGATTCTAACTGAACAGCAATATAAAAACTTAAACAGAAGGTATTTTCACGGTTCCCAAAATGGAAGATTGAATCCAAAAGAAGGTCGCCAGAATTTTTTATATCTCTCTAATAGTTTTGTATACTCTTCTATGTATGCTTGCCAAATTGATCCTTTACGTGGAAGGGTTTTTGAATTTAGGTTGAAGGAAGGATTGAATATTTTTAATGCAAAATGTAAAAGTGATTTATTGAAGCTTAAACTTCATGCTCGGAAAAACAACATTGATTGGAAAAAATTGGAAAAAGAAGATTGGAGTTTGTTAAAATCAAAAGGTAGTATTATAAAATTAATTCGAGAGTTAGGTTTTGATGGTTTCTTTGATTGGGAGTGGACTGATAATTTAAGAAAATACAGAGAAGAAGTTGAAGGAGAACTTAAAGGTCAATTTTTAGATACCTCACCGGCTATAGGTATTTTCGATGTAGAAAAACTAAAACAAGTTCAAACTTACCAATATTCTGAGTATTTTGAATTTGACGATTTTGTGAAAATATATAATGCTGAAAAACAAACTTTGAAAAATTATGCAGGTACCCTTTACGTAAATGAAAAAGATTTGTATCCTGCGATTTTGTATTATGCTCAAGACCGTTTTTTATTCTTAACAGAAAAGGACTTAGAAGAAACTTTAAACGATATTTCTGATTATGCTAAAAGTACCGAGTTTGAAATAATAGATATTTTAGATGAGTGTTTAAAGTTTGATGTTTCTAAAAATGGTAAATATGAGTTAACTGAGGAGTTGCAAGTTCGACCTGTTAATAGTAAACTAAAGGAGCAGTTTGGAAAAAATTACGAGAAGTTTTACAGAGAGTATAGAAAATTAAATCGAGAGTTGCACATTAAGAGTTGAAGATTGTATAATTATTTGAAAGGAGTTGCCATAGAAGAATGCTAAAGTATTGTATAGCAAAAAAGCTTCATTTAATAGAAAAATCAAATTACAAAGGTATGCTTAGACCCTTAATAGGTGCTTCTCTTCAGGAAGTTTATATAAAAGAAGCTTATAGAAAAACAGATGAGCAAATGTGTATAGACTTTGTATATTTACTTAAGGATTTTCTAAACGGAGAAATTTCTACAGACCTTTTTCTAGACTTTCAAGAGCAGCATGATTTCGAATTACGCGCAGTTACTGGTGAAGAGTTAATACACGCGGATTATCATACTCAATCTCGAAAAATTCATTTATACCTTTCACAAGATATTTTAGGAAAAATTTCTCAAGGTAAAGATTTAGAAGGTATTGCAAAAAACATCTGGGCAAACTTTATGCACGAAGATACTCATGCTCAACAGCAAAAAGCTAGTAAAGTAGCTATAAAAAGGAATTACATTCCTCCAGAGAGTTTGGATTGGAAAGATGACCTTGAAAAATCCTTAGCTTACTTTGATCAAGCTATTGAAGCAGATGCATATGGAAGAGGAATTGCAGGTAGACTTATTGCTCAGTATTCAAAAAAAGAGGATATTTATAAAGATGCAGCTGAAAATACAGTAAAGGATGCTTATGCAGCAAAAGTCATCAATATTTATAAAAATCCAAAATGTAAGAATTCGAAAAAGTTTTTTAGAGCATTCTTTGATGTTCTACAAAACAATGATCTATAACAACATTATGAGAATTTTGACAGAAAAATGAAAACAATAAATTTTAAAAATTATCAGGTAAAAACAATCTCTTTAAAAGAAGGTTTATGTAATCAAATTTTAACAGAGGTCTACAAAAAATCTGACAAGTCTTTATTTTTAAGTTTTTTTAGGAATTTAAAGGATTATCTTTTAGATAAAAAAACTAAAAAAGATTTTGACGATTTCAATGCAAAAAATCATTTTGAGCTATTTCAGATAGACTCCGGCTTAAGTGGATACTATGATATTACAGAAAATAAGATCGTTTTTCTTTTAGATAAAACTACTTTAGATTTAGTAAAGCGGTTAGATGGGGAGAAATTGTATAGAATAGCTGATTATGTTTGGACAGCTTTTGTACATGAGGATACTCATTTTCAGCAACAAAATAAAATTGATAAATCGATGAGTAAGAAAGGTTTAGAACCTTTAAAAATAAGTAAAGATTACATTCAATACGACCCTGATTTACCATACGATTTAGATATTGAAAGAAATGTAAAATATTTTTCGAATCAGTATGAAATAGATGCTTTGGCTAGGGAAATAGGAGAGAAATTAAAAATTCTTTATAAACTAAATGGCGAAAAGGATGAAAAAGTAATTCACGAAACTGTTGGGGATATTTTTGAGGATATTAAAAATAACAATCTGCCAAAGAATAATAAAATCGTAGATACTGAAGAAATTAAAAAAGTAATAAACATTTATTGGGACCCTAGAATTAGTAAAAATGTGAAACTTGACTTTTTTGGAACGTTGTTTGAATACCTTTACGAAAGAGAGGACGGCACAAAATAGAATGCTAACAATTCAAGAAATCTTATTTGGTTTAGTAATAATTGTAATTACAGTTACAACTATAGTTTTACTGATTAGCATAATTTTTGATCATCGCAGAAAAGAAGAAATTATTCGACAAGTGGAAGAACGATCCAGAACTTTTAAAATTGAAGGAAATCGTATTACAGTAGGTTATCGATATGAGTGATGAAGGAAGAGATCAAAACATTTAAATAAAAACTTACGAATGTAAGGAGGAAAAAAAATGATTGAGCCAATGAAGCAGTACCATTTTGAAAGAAGTGCATTTTGCGATACGTTTGAAAAAGTTTTTGGGGATGATGATACCATTGATTTTATCAACGGTGAATTTGGAAGCAAGAAAGGACCAAGCTCAGGATTTAATTATGAAACATTAAACTTTAAGTGCTTCTGGAGAGATGAGGACTATCATATCCTGGATTTAGAAACCGGAGTATTGATTGTTTGGTACAAAGGTTTGCATCTTGGAAGAATTAACAGATGCTCTCGTCCTGATTTTACTCTAGAAGATTTTGAAAAGATGTTGACCAGGTTGAATGTAGAGCTGATTGAAACTTACGGTGAAAATAAAAGTTCGTAAATGTCCCACGAATTCGAAAAGTTTTTTAGAGCATACTTCGATGTATTGCAAAACTATAATCTATAGCATGACATGTAAAGATTGTAGTAAAACTTACAAACTCGGGGAAAGTCATACAATTAATTTTGAGAGATTTGATGACAAGGATTGGGTCTTAGATTACGAAGGTCAACTAAAAGAATTCCACATATCTAATGTTTTGAGAGAAGCTTACAAAAATACAGATACAATCTACATAGATCAGCTTTTAATTTTAATTTCCAATGCTTTGCAAAACTTTGATATTAAAGATGTTGAAAACCTGAAAACAAGTGAGTTTTTAATTCAAAAAGTTTCTGGAAAATATTTTTCAGATGCAAGATATGAACCTGCAACAGGTCTAATAAAAATTTTTATAAATGAAAAATGCTTGCAAGACCTAAAGGATTACAAGAACATACCTAACATTGCTCACTTTATAAAAAGCTCTTTTACTCACGAAGATACTCATAGACAGCAAGATGTTGTATCTAATGGGAAATTTCTCAAGTCTGGTAACTATTTAGATTTTAAAAAAGATGAAAAAGGTTGTATAAATCAAAGAGTTGAAATCGATGCTTATGCACGTCAGTGCGGATTTGAATTGAAAAGTCTTTATCCAAACGAAAAAGTCGACGATATATTTAAAAGAGTTTTTAAGTTAGATATAGATGATGAGAACCTAAAAACTGTACTTAAATATCTTTTTGATAATCTGACTGTAACTAATCAAAAGTTTTTCCTAAGAAACTTGTACGATTACTTGGAAGATTCTTAAAAAGAATTTTTTAGAGTGTAAGAAATTGCAAGGAGTTGTAAATCAAGAATGATAGTTAAGGTATTTTACGAAAATAAAACAGATCCAACAAAAAGCTTTTCTCAAAAATTTGAAGATGTAGATAAAATTGAAGAGGTTGAACAGGTAACCGACCGCCGAGATGAGTTTGCAGATCACTATGAATATGTTTATAGAAAGCGAGCGTAGAAAAATGTTTGGTCTTTAACCGAATATCTGTTCACTCCGCAGGAAGGATGGTACGCAACATGAAAGACATCCTTGTAAAAGTTTTTTCGATATACTACAAAGTAACGACCTATAATATTATTATGAAACTTTCAGAAGAAATCAAAAAAGAAATAAAAAGAGAATCGGAAGAATACCTCAATGAAATAAAATCAGGTACAGATCAATATGGTGGTCTTACAAAAGAAGAAAGAGATGAATTGGGAGCCTTTTACACGCCACCAGACCTTTGCTGTCAAATGCTTGAGATGTATGATTGTACTTTGGAAGAATTTACAACAAAAACAATTTTAGATCCAACTTGCGGAAGTGGTAACTTGATAATGGCTGCTTTAATTGCAGGTATCTCTATAGATAAAAAATATCCTGAAAAAGTTTTTGGAAATGAATTAAGTTTAAAACCTCTTGAATTGTGCAGAAAACGTTTTACATATTATTGCGAAACTCATGACTTAAAAGAATATGACAAAGAGTTTTGGAGATGGCATCTGCATTTAGGAGATGCTTTGAATAAAGATTGTATTGACAAAGAGTTGTTTGTAGAAAGCTATCGATACGACCCAATAAAGAATAAAGTAACTACAGATATCAAAAAGAAGTTCACTTTAAATAGAAGAAGATAAAGTTTGGAGAAAAAATGTTAATTACGGAACAAAAACTAAAAAGACTCGGAAGATTATTTTACAGAGGATCCTTGTATCCTGATTGGGACGAGAGTCTATCTCTTTTTAAGTGCTTCTATGTAACTTCTGAACCTTCATATGCTCTGTATTATGCTACAGATGAGGAGTCTCATAATGTAGGGTATGTAACAGAGTTTTATCTAAACAAACCTTGCAATCTTTTTAATGCGAATTCTGATAGAGACTTCCAAATACTTAAAACACATTTGACAAAAACCGAAAGCTCCATATCCTTACAAGATTTAAAAACTTTGCGTACAGAAGATTGGCTTTTATTAGGTCCTAGTAAAAAGGAAGAATTGATAAAGTATCTAAAAGAACTTGGTTTTGACGGTTTTGTAAACTTTGAACGTGTAAAAGGTTTTTATCTAAGACGAGACTTCGGAAGGATAGGATCTTTTTCAGGTATTGGATTATTTAATTCTTCAAAATTCTTCAAACAAGGAAAACAATACAAAGGTTTTTCGGAAATATCCACAATTCCAAAAGTAAAAGCTGATATAGAAAATGAACTAAAACATATAAAGATGTTTGCAGAAGATAAATTTGATCTTGTAACTAGTAAAAATGATTTGATTAACCTAACCAAACTATCAGGTGTAAACAAATATCTTGTTACTTTGGATGATATTAAGAGTATAGTAAATGATCTAAATCCAGAAGAATTGCGAGAAAGACTCAAATTAGAAAGCCATAGAAAGTCTTTTAGAACTTAATTTAAGATTGTGCTCGCAATAAAAACAAAACATTGAGGAAGTTCTTTAGTTAAAGTTTTCAAAAGTTTTTAGAAAAGCCTAGAAACTTAAAACCTATACTATAGGTTGTAAGAAGTTCAGTATGGAAGATCTTGAAAAACAGATTCGAAGTTTTATAGCTGCAACAATTTTAGTACATACAGCTTGTGTAAGTTATAGTTTGACGGAATCTGAAAATCTACAAAATTCAAAGTACGCGTTTGATCTTACAGATGTGCTTAAAGCAGCTGATAGAGCAACTAGAGCATTCTCTTACATAGATAGAAATAAAATCAAAGGTATTTTCAACGATACTGTAAAAGAAAATCTTTTGAGTTTAATAGATGCTGCAATTGTAAAAATCGGAGAAACGATTGAATTCTTGCACAAAGTGAAAACTGAAAATCAAAAAGAAGTTCTGAATAAAGTCTCAAGTTTAGTTGATGATTTGGAGCTGTTGAGAGAAACTACAAGGTAGAGTTGCAAAAAATTAGGCTTTTAGAATATAAACTTTTTAAGAGGAGATACAATTTATGACAGATAAAGTAAAAGCAATTAAAGAAGCTATCGAGAATGGAACATACATTCTCGATATAGAGACTACAGCAGAAAAAATCATCTTACTTGCTTCCTTGGATTTGTTTTAAGAAATGATAGATTATAGCTTTATAGAATGCCATATTGCAAAAAGCAATATTGGTGAACATGATAGTGACAATCGATTTTTACTTGAAAGAATAGATAAACAAATAGACAGCTGGCAGGAGGAACATCCAGGATGTACGTTAGTTGGAGTTTGTTACGAATATCCACATACTTTTTGTGAAGGTTACTATCCAATAGTCTATGAAGATGAAAATGGAAATCGTTTCTGGACACATTGGTGTGTAGATAGATACAAAGAATTTTGTGCAATAAATCGCTTTTAGTAAACTATTTTACCACTTTTGAAAGATAGATCCGAAAAAGAAGTAAATCCTTTTTTGAAAAACTAAACTTTCAAAAAACTATACTTTTTCTATAAAAACAATTTCAAAGGCAGTTCTCGAAAAAAATACTGCCCGAAAGGAGAAAAAAATGAATGTAAATCTTATTCGTTTGTTTCTTTGCGAAACAAAAGGCAATCAAGTTAATTACGCAAAAGTAGCTGATCGTGCAATTCGTGCTGGTTATATTGTTGAACCAGAAGCAGCAACAGTTGATGTAATGAATTTCTTGAATGAGCAAACTCTCAATCCAAATGCTACATTCTACAAACAATGGGAAGATATTCTCTCTCGTACTCGTCTTAAGTTGGCAATTGACCAGGTTCGTCATTATGCTTCAACTTACGGTTCTATTGAACCTGAAAAAGCTCTCGGTGCAGTTTTGGTAGCAGGAAAAGAAAGCCTCAATGTTGAATACAACTGCGAAGGAAATGGATGGGTTCCAAACGACAATCCAATTATTATGCCTTTTAAACAGTTCAAAGTTATTAAAGCAGTAACTGAGGACGAAGTAAAAGATAAAATCTTAGATTTGTTCCGTTCAGGTTCAGCTTTGAAATCTGACACAATCGATGTTTGTGTTTCGTTCTTGAAAGAGAATGGATTTCTCAGAATGCTCAACACTGACGAAATCAAAAACAAAGAAGCCCAAGCAACAATTGCTTGTATGACAAAGAACTATCCAACAGATGAATTTGGTTTACTTCGTTGCATTGTTTATACTTTTACTGGAAAGACAGCTTTAATCAAAGACCGTTCTACAATTTACACAATTGAAGGAAAGAACGGTTTTAGTCCAGTAAATAAATTCGACTTTGCAATTCTTTCAGATAAACAGTTGACAAACTTGTCTCGTATCTTCTATCGTTACAAGCCATTGTTCCTTGCAATGAAGAAGTACTACGATAACTCAAAATACATCAACAAGTTGCGTAGACTTGCTGAAAAGAATCATACACCTTTAAAGAAAGGTTTCTGGGAAGATTGTTTTAATACTTCAGAACGCGATACAAGTCAACTTTTAAATGAAGCAAGATCTAAGATTTCTGAATTGAACAACTTTAGAAAAGTTCAATTGATGCAGTCAATCATGGAACGTTTGAATGGACGTAACATGGACGGTAAGTTGTACGTAATTCGTAACGGAAAGATGTTCGTTCGCGAAGGATATCAACCAAGAACAAATCAAGCTTATTTGATGGACTTGTACAATGTTGTTAAAACATCACTTGTTGAAAGTTTGAAAGCAAAAGCAACAACTTTTGCAGTACCAAAGGGCTTACATCTTACATGCCCAACATCTGAAAAGAACTTTATCGGAAACTATCCAATAGGTACTTCTGTAGACTTCTCAGATTCAGACAACATTGTAGGTATCTACTGGCGTAACGAATGGGGTACAAGAGACTTCGACCTTCACGTAGTTACTGAAAATGGTCGCCAATATGGTTGGAGTGAAGCCTTCAAAAGTCCAGACCAGGATATCATCTACTCAGGTGATATGACAAATGCAGATCCAGAAGCAGTAGAACTGTTCTACTTCAAGAGAGATATGCCAGATGGTTTCGTAAACGTAAACAAGTTTAACGGTAACGACAGCTCAAAACTTCGTTTGTTTGTTGCAAAAGAGAATATTGTTAGAAAGCTTGCTTCAGGAAAACAAGATTCTTGGAGATACAACAATCGCAATGACAGAAAGTTAGAGAACTATATGGTTGATCCAAACAACATTGTTGCAGAAGCAATGTTGGATTTCTCAAATTGTTCTCAGAAGACAATTGCTTATATTCAAGATAATCGTTTATACATCATGGCTTTGCAGTCAGGTAATGGTAGAGTTTCTACTAGAACAAATCAAGAAATTATTCAGCAAGCAAACAAAGTAAAAGCTGATTCTTATATTGATTTGGTATCGATTCTCGAAGAAGCTGGTTTCAAGAAAGTTGCCGAAGGACATACAGATGCAGTTACTGAAGCAAAAGAAGAAGTAACAAATGTTGATGTAACTGGACTTACAGCTGAAGAAGCAATTGCAAAAGTAAAAGCTGAATATGAAAGATTAGATGTTGTAAATGCAAAGAAGGATGAAGTCGTTGAAGTCGGTCTTGACTTGACAAATCCTACACCAGATGTATTATTAAAGTTGTTTAATTAAAAAATGTTTCTGCAGTAAACCTCCCAACTGCAGCATTGTTGGTGGCCCGCCAACTAAAACAAAGGGCTTTCCCTTTGCAATGATTAATTTTTCCTGACCTATAATGTCTGTATAAATGTACAACAAGTGAGGTAGTTTGTTATGATAGAAATTTTGGACTGGACTTGTAAAGATCCATTGAATTTGATTGGCTTTTGTGCCGGAGTTTGTTGGAATGCTCCTGTAAATGATGTAGAAAAAAACATCAATCGTGCAAAGAATTGCATTAAGTCTAATCATGGTAGAGCGTTGGAATATCCAGATGTATATGTTGTAATGGATGAGTACTCAGCCCGTGTTATTAGAGAGTTTTATACACATATTATTGGCACTACTCGTTTACAATCCTCTACCAGATATGTAGATGCAAAAGAAATGAATCCTGAAAAAGATTTTTATACACCAGTTAATTTCACAGATACCCAAAAAAATATTTTATTAAAAGGTTATCAGGAAATTATGAAAACATATACCGATTTAGAAAACAACGGAGTAAGTAAAGAGGATGCTGCTAATATTCTACCTTTAGGTATGCATACTAAAATTGTTGCAAAAATTAATTTAAGAGCTTTAGAGCACATGGCTCATAAGAGAAATTGTAATAGGGCTTACAAAGAGTTTAGAGCTTTAATGAAAGAGTTTGAATCTAAACTTGAACAAATCTCTGGAGAGTGGAAATGGATTTGTAAAAACATGTTAGTACCTGAATGCAAGACTTTAGGTTACTGTCCTGAAGTAAAAGGTTGCGGTCTGGAGATTTCTAAGGAAGAAGCTTTGAAAGCCATTAAATATTGGAAAGAGAACAAAGCCAGAATTGAGGATGATGGAAAATAGAATGCACAAATATTTTGTTTCATACAGCTTTACAACCAGTCTTGGTTATGGAAATGGCTCTATTGGAGTAGAACTAGAAAAACCTGTTCGGAGCATGGAAGATGTAGAAGATATTCGAAAGTTCATAGAAGATACGTATTGTGGAAATCAACTACCTATTGGTGCTAAAGTTGTAGTTATGTATTGGAGACGTTTCGAGGAGGAATAAAATGACATTAAAAACAAAACTTCGAAACGGTCTTGCATACTACAGGCATCACTCTCCAGTCTTAAGAAATCTTTTAGATACTTTCGAATTAAATGATTATGAATATGCTGTTGTCGGAGGCTTTGTAAAGAGTGTTATTGCATATCACTTGCATAAAGCTTCTGAAAGTCCTAGAGATATTGATGTTGTTGTAGATATCGATACTCAGGAGCTTGAATACATTTTTAAACAGTATCGTATAAAGCATCAAAAGAATGATTTTGGCGGTTATAAGATTCTCGACAATACAGGTACATTCAATACACCTATTGATATTTGGTGTTTGAAGAATCATCAACCTTTCAAGACTTTTCCTGAAAAGTTCCACAATTGGAAAGGTATAGTAGAGTCTAGTTGGATTTCAATCTGTGGAGGAGTATATCTTCCACAGTCTAATAAAATCTATATCAAGGGTCTAAAAGATTCAATTCGAAAAGAACAAATAACTTTCCGACATCCAGAAATCTTTTTCGAAAGTAAAAACGTTATAAACAAATATACAGTTGTAGCAAAATTAATTGATCTTAGTTATGCCTATAAATTAGATAAGAATTGTCTTAAAGCAATTACCGAGTATCTTGCAAAACACAAGGATAATAAATCTCTTGTAAATTATCTAGAAAGTCATAGCACAAGATGCGTAGGAAGTTGGGGAAAAGAAATCAATGAAAGATTTAGAATCTTTAATGAAGCCTTCTATCCTCGGAAAGTTCCCAACTAGTTCCTTTAGGTTTTACGCTTACAATTTTCGGTCTATATAAATATCTATATTTACCATTTTTTGGAAAGTTCTTCTGCAATCCTTTAATATCGAAAATAATTCTATTTTGTTTTGGATTAGAAGGTCTTTCCAGACTTGTAGTAAACCAAACAGCTTTATCTGTACGAAGATCGATTGCAAACCATAAAAGCTCTAAATCAGTTTGAAAACCAAAAGCATTGCTACAATATGGACAACTTTTATTTTTCCAAGTTAATGGATCTCTAACAAACTTTGCACCACAATCTTTACACATAAACTCTAATGCCATATCTTTTCTAAAAATGTTAGTAACCAAGAGTCGTGTTTTATCAAACTTTTTTCTCCAAACTTTTACAGATTTATCCTTGTAGTCAGACTTCATATCTGAATAAAGCTCGTGTTTAATGTTGTCAAAGAGTTTAGACATTACAAGAGCATCCTCTTCTGTAAAGCCATCTACTTTTGTACAAACTTTTTTCATTTCAAGTAAAGCTAAGCTCATAGCACTCTTCATAAGTTTTGTAGAGCACATATACGCATAGTAATGTACTAAAAAGTGCTGTGCATATGTTAATTTGTAAAGATTATCTTCATCAACAACTTCTAGAAATTTTTTCTTAAAAAACGATCTTGGAATTCTATGATGTAGTTCGTAACCAGCTTCTGGAGTTAATTCTCTATCTTTAGTCGACTCTAGAATATCTGTCATTTTGAAATAAAAAATTGAATCAGTATCAAAGCATTCTTTTTCGTAAAGATCTTTATTTCTCTCGAAATCTTTTATAGATGCTTCTTTTGCAGCTCTTTTTGCTAGAGTTTTTGTACTTGCCATGTTTTTTGTCCCCATGTAACATTTCATTTAGTTCCAGTTACAGAAAGCAACTATATTCTGATTATGAGCGATATTATAATATTAAGAAACAAAATTCAGGAAGGGGCTATCGAAGTCTACGCTGCACACCCGGAGACTTACGAAATGCTCAAAGGAAAAGTAAAGGATTTACCTCAAAATGCAATCGTTTATCCTAATGCTATGTGTCCTGTAGGAGAACTTCAACAAGCAGATCTTCGTGATAAGAATCTTAAAGAGTTTATCTTTACAGAAGTTCTTCCAAACTTCGGATTTATTAAAGGTGAGTGTCCAGACTTAAATAGAATATTGTAATTGTCGAACTACTTTATATTTTTTCAAAGGTTTCGATACAACAAAATCATTTAAGTTTGCAATTTTAAAAATTGCTTCATTTTCTGAATGAAATGGACCATAAAAGGTGCTACCGTCATAAACGTAGTACCTTCTCCACCATAAAACAATCTTGTACATGTGTAAATTTAGTTTTCCTTTTTAGAATGTATCTTTAAACATGAACCTATAATATTATCATGATTTATCCAAATGATTTAATTGATCTTTATAAACTTAAGAAGATGGTGAGTAGTCCTCTATTCGATGTATATGTAGAGGATGTGACCGAAGCTCCAAAAGATTGGGATTGGACAACTCAAGGCATTTATAGAGGTAAATTGCACTTTGTTAAAGATATGGAAGACCTTGAAAGTTGGATATCTAAAATTCTTGCAGGGAAAGTACAAATATGTTATGAACCAAATTCTTTGTACTTCGAAAAACATCCACATACAGGTGAGCATTGCAGATATGTTAAACCTCGATTTGAATTCCAATACAGTGGTGCAAACAACTATGCTATTAAAGAATTTAAAGCTAAAGTGAAATCTGAGGAAAGATCTTTAGAAGTGTTGAGATATGAAAACGATTTTGAAGGTACATGCTACGTAATTGCAACTTGGGATGTAACAGATGAAGGTTATGAATTCCGTTCGATAGGATCAAGACTTTTTGAAGTACCTTCTGAAGACTTCCAGACACTTTGGGATGGAATAAAAGAAGCTGATAAATATTTACGCAATGAATGTTTGAAAGGAAAGGAGTAAGATATGGGAAGAAGTACAAATTGCGGTGTAATCTATATGTGTTATCCTGGAGCAGGTAAGTCAAGCACAGTAAAAGATTGCTGGGGCTTTATAGATTTAGAATCAAGTAATTTCAAATTAGAAGATAGATCAAAACCCAAAGATTGGTACAAATATTATGTACAAACAGCCTTCGATTTAGTATCTCAAGGATATTCTGTTTTCTTATCAACTCATAAAGATGTTAGAAAGTATGTTGCAGAATTAAGAGATAAACGCAACCAAGATACTGTAGTAGCTGTTGTCTATCCATCTTTGAAATTAAAAGATGAATGGATTGTAAGATTACAAAGTAGATACGACAAGGAACCTACTACAAAAAATGAATTGGCATTAGAGAGAGCAAAAGTTGCATATTCTGAAGATATAGAGGATATGAAGAAAGATGCGGATGAATTTATTTTTTGGAAGATAGAGTTATCTTCTACAGACTATAAATTAATAGATGAAATTCTTTTACCAGATGAATGGGCTCAGAGACCGTTGTATAAATAGAGGAGGTTTTTATGAGTAGTGTATGTTCTAAGTATTGTTTTATGGATTGGTTTGAAGATGCTAAACCAGAGGAGAGAAGACTATGTAAAGTTTACATAGATGATCTTGGTCCATTTGAAAATACAAGCGATAAAGATTTAATTCAATTTTTAGGATATGAACCTTCTGTACATACATCTAAGCTTGTTTCAGGAGAGTTAGGAACAGAAAGTGCAATCAGAGAAGATGTATTCTTCTTTAGAGGACAACCAGAAGCTCTTGAGCAAATGTCTAAAGCAGAAACAGTAGAGTTTGCTCTTGTAAAGATAAGATCTTGGTGTAAACAATTTGAGAAATATGAAATTGGTTGGCATCCTTTGTATGTAAGGTTTGCAAATCTTCTCGAATTGCACGGTGAAGATTATTTTATCAATAAGATAAAAGCATATGTTGAGGATAAGCAAAATGGAAAATAAAAAGATAGCTTGTTGGGAGTTAACAAATCTCCTTCAAAACTATTGTCATGATGGTGGAGCCTTAGACAAGGTTACTGTGAATGTGAAGGATACAAATTATAAAGTAAAAAGTGTACTGGTATCAAAATCCAAAGATGGAGTTGTAATAACAATACTTGAAGACTAGAGAAGCGGTGATTAAAATGATTGATTCAAAAACATGGGACAGATTAACACATAATGAAAATGCAAAAAGGCGAGAGCTTTTGTATGATTTGCATAAAGCTGAATACGAACTTAGAGAGTGTCAGGAAGAGCTTAGAAATCTTCAAGACACTGTAAAGAAAGTACAAGAGCTTAGAAAGAAATGTAAAGAAGTTTTAACAGATAAACCTTTTAGACTGCTTAAAATACCTGTATGGAGAGCACCAACAGAGTACGATGGCTCGGTAGATTTTTCTCTTACACACAAAGCTTATGCATACTCGTTATACTACAAAGAACATGAAAAGGCTCTTGCAAAAGTAATCTTAAAGTGTAAAATCAAGACTAAATCTGTACAAAGAGCAAAAGATTCCGCATATAATGTTTTACAGAAGTTTGATGAAGAAATGAAAACAAAATATAATGAATTGTAGAGGTTTTTATGATCACTTTTGATACTTTTGAAAAATTAATCACTACAGTTGTTCAAGCAGAGGAAAAGAGAGATAGTTTTGAAAACAGTTTAGAAAACTTACTTGGAGAAGGTTCCAACGTAATGTCTCTTTGGATTACAGATCCTCTTTGGAATATGCTTGAAACTATTATTGTTGATGACCTTAAAGGTTCGAGTGATGACTTTTGTTTCCTTCAGGAAAATCTATACGACCTTGTGAAAGGTGAAGTTAATAGTATCTGGGTACACAACAAAGAAAAGGATTATTGGGGACAATATGATATTAAATCTGTAAAGGATTTTTATGATTATCTAAATAAATCCTTACCAGTTTCAAAAGTTATTGGTGGAGATGAGGTGCCTAGATGATGGAAGAACAGTTTTTGGAACAATTAAAATGTACTACCAAGGATTCGAAGATTAAAGAACTGGTAACAGAGAATGCAGATGAATTGGTTCAGATATTAAGATTGTTTGGACAATTTAATGTTGCAACAGATTGGGAAGATCCACCAGGAGTATTTCAATGTTAGAAATTAAGACAGAGCAAAATGCAATTGAATTTGCAAAACTTATTGCAGAATCTTTAGTTAAGGTATTGGAAACTGTAATGTCAAAAAGTGCAGCAGTAGATGAATCTATTGTAATTTGGAATGCGCTTGGTATTGAGCATATAGGTTTCCAAAGTGGTAAGGTAATTCTCTATGCAAGGAACCCTTACAGCTTGATACACGAAGATTTTGTGCCAGTTTTTGTTTGGGATAGATTACAAGATACTGTTGAGAAACAATATGGATGGACTTTAGCTGTTGCTCTTCACAATCCCAATGAGATTTTTGAAAAGGACTTTCAAGTTTATGAAGATGTTTACGAATACTTTGGACCTTACATAGAAAAGCTTTTCTATAATAATAGAAAGTTAGGAGATTGATTATGGGATATTATTTAGCTGTTATTGCTAGAAATAAAGAAACAAATGGATTTCAAAAAATAGAACGTTGGATTGGTCATGGATACTATTTTATGACAGGCTGGCAACTACCTGGAGATGTATATACAGTTCCAGTACCTAAAGCTTTTCAAAAGTTTTTACTTGAAGCGAACAAATACGAGGTTTTCAGATATGAAGGTATGTTCAATAAACCGGAGTATCTAGGATATCTTCCTACAGTTGCTCGAACAGCAAATGTAAATGATAGACTTAAGAATGTGTATCTTCCTATGGATGTAGATCAGAGTCAGATAATTGTTATGCGCAAATCAGATTTTAAGGAATGTGAAAAAGAATTCAAAGCAACAACAGGTGAAACAATTCCTATAGTAACTACTGAATTTCAAACTTGTGGAAAGACAGATAGCTGGTTTGCTCTTGATAGTTGGAATGAAAGACTTGAATCTCTCAAAGAAGATATTCGTAAAAGAATTGAAAAAGATATAGAATGGAAAACTCTTAAAAATTCTCTTGAATATAGAAAACTTTCTGAAAAAGAAAAATTAAATATTCAATGTGAATTTTTTGATCAAACACATATAGCTTATGGCGAAGATGGTAAACCTCGAAGCTATGATGACCTTGGGGATGATCCAGACTACGAATGGGGTTGCATTGAAGCAATTCACAATTTACAAGGTATGTTCCTTACTTTTGAGGATGGAAAATATGAGACATATGGCTGTATATATAGTACAGACAATGTTATAGACTACGACTCTATTTGTACAAAGGATGATAAATAATGGATTCAACAAACCCTGAACTTCACCCTGAAAGATATGGGGGTGATGATGTTTATGAAACAAAGAAAGTTGCAGAGCATTGGCATAATGTAGATATGTACAGAGGTTGGCTTTTAATTACAATTGAGAAATACTGTAGTCGTTATGGTAAAAAAGATGAACCTCTTAAAGAAGCTTATAAGATTGCAAACTATGCAAAGTTCCTTGTAGAGCTTGAAGAAAAACTTGCTGCTGAAAAGAAAGAAGATCCTAGTACTTCAACAAAGGAGAAGAAAAATAAATGATAAAGTTTGTCAAAACGATAGGAGAATCTGACTCTTGTTTTCATTACCTTAGAGAAGATTCTAGGAATAAACAAGTACAGGATCTTACAGCAAAACTTTGGGATGGTATTGAATTCAAACCAGGTATCAATATTGTTATTGGAGAGAATGGTTGTGGAAAATCTACTTTATTGAATATCATCCGACAAGGTAATCTTCTAACGCACTCCTTCATTCCAAAAAAATCTAGATTTCCTATAACAGATGTAGAAAATCTTGATAAGATTTACAAATGTTTTGTAATCAAACAAGATTTAAGAATCCCGGTATTTAATCTCTATAGAATGTCCGAAGACTCTCATAAACTTGCATCTAATGAAATAGCGGATAAAACCGAGCTGACACAATTTTTAGGATTAAAAGAAGAATCTAAAGGTCAAAATGTTAAAGGAGATTTGTCTCAATTATTCCATATTATGTTTGAGCGAACTTCTGAATGTTACCCTTTACTCTACTATGCAATAGAGTTGGCAAAAACCTTTCCAGCAAAAGATGTATCAGACACACCTTTCATTAAAGATGTAAATGGAGAAGCTCTATTAGATACTATTAAGAGCAACGGTATTGAATGTAAAGAACCGATGTACACAATTTTAATGGATGAGCCAGATGTTGGGCTTGATGTGGAAAACCTTAAAGATATATACAATATGTTGTCTACGCAGAGACCTGACACTCAAGTAATTGCTGTTATACACAATCCTCTTCTTATCTACAAACTTTCGAAATTAGATTATGTAAATATAATTGAAATGTCGAAAAACTATCTTTCAGAAATCAAAAACTTTTTGGAAAACTAGAATTGAAAATCTCCTATACTGTATAGGAGGTTGAATATTTTATGAAAATACTCTGTAAAGAAAAAGACTTTTACGATTATATAGGTTATCAAAATGGCTCTGAAGATGTAACTTTCGATAGAAGAGACATGATAGTGATAACTAGAGGTAAAGATTTCAGGTTATACAGCTCAAAAGAAATAGGCGAAGCGCAGTTAATGAACTCTTTTCTAGGAGATGAATCTGAAGCTGAATTCGGTTTATGGATTGGTCACAACCTCTACATCTATAGAGTCACAGAGCTTTCAGATAGATACGATACCAATTGTTGGACCAAAGCAGTATCTCCAAAATTTAAGTACAAGATTAAACTTCTTGATAAAAAAACTATATATGACATTCCTCATAAAGCTCCAATAGAGTTTGTTCGCATAAATTGGAGAAAACTAAATTATCAATTTAACATATTTAGACATGCTTCATATCTTACAGCAAAAGAAAAAGAAAAATATCAAAAAGATCTTGATAATGAAATATTAAATGGCAATGTTAAAAATTGGGAACTTAAACCTATTGAGTTTGATATACATAGAATTTTGATTCCGATTCTTAAGGATAGCTTTGCAGGAGCCTTGGATCCTAGTGAAGTTTATTATGCAATCGAAAGTTGGTTGATCTCTCAACACAACGATGTTGATCAAGAATCTAAAGGTATAACGGATGTGGAAAAAGCTATAAATCACGGTTTTGATAAAAAATCAAGCTTTAGGAATGTGAAGTAATATGGAAGGTTTTTTACATACAAATTTCACTGAATTTACGACGTATCTATAGGTACTTTTAGAGTATCTGAGATGGAATTAGAAAAAGTATTAAACGAGAAATTCAACAGTACCCAATTAGATGTATACGAATGGAGGAGTAAATAATGACATTAGAGGAAATTAAAAAATTAAGTAGAAAAGAATTTGGTGAACGTTATCCTTTTGTTATTGTTAGAGAGCATGTTAAAGATGAAGAAAGTGGTAAATGGATCCTTCGAAAGTCGTATTGGGAAGAAGATCAACCTGAAGAAGGTATAAAGAAAGGAGATCCTTGTCTTGAGTTTTATCTAGACGATTGGGGAGGCTGGAGCGATATATTACTTTGCTGGGCAGAAAAAGTTAAACCTATTTTCGATCAAATGCCAAAAGAAACTCAAGATGCTTTTTATATAGAACAGTTGAAAGAAAAATATGGAGATATGAGATTGTATACTCCATGTGCAATGGAACCTTTCGATAAAATAAACGACTATACAACAATGGTTGAGCACTTATCTACTTTTACTTGTTTGCAATGTGGTCATCTTACAAAGTCTTCTGATGGTAAGAAACTACTCACTTGGTCAACAAGAGGTTATTGGATTTCTCTTTATTGTAAAAAATGTGCAAGAAAATTTATGTTTAGAGATCTCCATAAAGGAAGAAATAAAGAAGCGCTTTTACCTTGGCTGAACTCTCATCCACATTTCAACTTAAACAATTATATATTCAATAAAAGATATAAAAAGATTGAAGATAGATGGGAAATTACATTAAAAAGATATAGCAAAGAAGGTACAACTACAAGAATTTTAAATAGTAAAGAATTACTGGAAGGTTTACTTTAATTGAAGGAGGCTGAATAATGAAGGTAAGAGGAATTAAATGCTTAAAATGCGGGGATTTTATTTATAGTAGAACTCGCCACGATTTTCGTTCATGCACTTGTGAATCATGTTTCGTAGACGGTGGCCAAAACGATTATATTAGAATTGGTGGTAATAAAGAAGACTGGGAATTTGGTTATGTTGAAGTTCCTGTTACTTCTGAAGAGCTTTATAAAGACTATAATAAAGGTAAGGATAAGTATGGTAAAATTACATCGCAGTATCAAATGATATATCCAAAAGCTAATGAAGAGGAGTCTTAGTATGGATGAGAAGAAACCTATAAAAGCTAAAGAGATTATTAACACTCCAGATTACGAATTGGCTTTTTCTTATGTAGACAAAGGTATACCTCTCTATTATTATGCTCTACTTATGCCTCGGAGAGTAGCTACTAGAGCTCAGGTAATAGAGGCTCTTAGTTATGGAGTACCGTTGTATGTTTTAGAAAATAAAAGTGCTATTACACTGAGCACATTGTAGGAGGATATGAATATGAGGGAAAAGCAAATACCAGTATTTAAGGAAGTGCACGATACTATTTATGAGTTTTCAGATGAGGTGCACGACTTTGTAGAAATTGATGATGGTGAATTGAATTACGATAACAACTATCTCATCTTCAAACTCAATGGAAGTGAATGGTATATTGAAAAATATGAAAATTGTTCAAGAATATATCTTGAAAGAATTGGATACAGTTATGAAGAAGCTTTAGCAAAATTAAAATTGATTATAGATATTCAGGAAAATAAGGTGGAGGAATAACAAAATATGGAAGTAATTGCAGTAGATTACGATGGTACAATTACAAAGGATGGTGGGGATTATCCTAACGTAGGCGAGATAAAAGAGGGCTGCATTGAAACGTTAAAAGAGTTGCAAAAGCATTGTAAGATTGCTCTTTGGACTTGTAGAAGTGGAAAAGATCTAGATGATGCAATAATGTATCTTAGGTCTTTTGGATTTGAACCAGATTATATTAATACACAACCATTCACAACAGGTTCACCTAAAATGGTTGCATCTACATATATAGATGATATGGCTTTTCCTTATACTGCAGCCGCAAACGATTTTTGGATTAAGTGGAAGAAGTTGCTTATAAAAGCTTTTTTGCTGATATAGAGTTGAAAAGTATGAAAATAGAAGAAGTTACTCTAAAACTTGAAGAAGATTTATTGAATTTCTCAAACTTTTTTCTTAAGTTTCGCTTGCAAATAGATAGCTCTATTGATACTTTACAAGAATCTATTTTACTGAAAAAGTTAACAAAAGAATCTCAAAACTTGCTTTTAGGTATGAAAGAGTGTCAAATTCGAATTGACAAAGATATCTCAACTTTAGAAAGCATTTTAGAAAAGAAGTATCAATACAGTAAAAGTACTTGGTTTAGGTCAAATCGTAATGTAATAGATGCTTTTCAAACTTGCGAATCCATTTTTGCAGAGTACAATAAATTCTTGAGAAAAGATATCTCATTATTGAAAGAAACTTTTGAAAAACTTGAAGAATCTATAAAAAAATTAAACAACCCTATCAAAGAGCATAACAAAACAGCTCAGCTTAAAATTGAAGAAATATCTGAAAAGTATGAAACATTGCACAAAGTTGTAATTTTAGGTTTTAAAATTACTGAGCCAATTTTATTATCCTTTGAGGAATTTCAAAAACTATATCCCGAAGCAGATTTAGCTTTTTTAAGATACTTAAAATGTATCAACGCAGATTGTAACAGAAAAGAAGAGTGGAAATGGTTTAACGATTTGGAAAAGTATTTTGACTCTTTTGAAGTTGGGAATTTTTCAAATGTAGTGTATCCAGATGCAAGTGTTGATAATCGAAAGAAAAAATAATCTTTTTTGAAATATTTTTTAAAGTCCTCAAGTTTGAGGACTCTTTTTTGCTTTTTTGAAAAAACTATGAAACTTTTTGTACAAGTTTCCCTATAATATTGTAGTATAAGGGAGTAAACAATGTTCATTAGGAAAACTAGTAAAATTAACTCGATTAATAACAGAATTGAATCTTTTTTAAAAAATCATAACTATAAAAAGCAAGATAAAGACTGGTCAAAAGGTGATGTAATCCCAGAAGATAATGTATGTCGCATTATTTACGATGAACATGAAGGATATAGTGTAAGTACGTTTTTTATAAATGTTGGCTCCGATAAAGAAAGGTACAGTATTAAACTTAAAGTCACTTTTGATGGTGATCCAGAAAAGCCAGAATGGGGAATTTGTGAATATAAAATAACCCGAAACACAGATTCATCTGATAATTTATCTTATTTTAAAGGACATGACTCAAGCGTAACACCATTACTTATTGACTTAGATACTGCAATTAAAATGGAAAAAGAAGATTGGGAAAGAATTGATACAAAATTTGACTAGAATATTGGTACTGTATTGAAAAGAAGCCAGGTATGAAATAAGAGGAGGTCGTACATGGATTGTATACAAACAACTTTGTTTTTGGACACAATAGAGCAATTGAAAATTAAACATCCTTCTGTAGAGTTTATAGTGGAGACTATGGATTGTTGTAAACCAGATTTCTACATAACACTTCGTAGAGGAGATGTAGAATATTCTTTTAGAACACTTGGTTATAGTTTCACATATAATATGAAAAGATTATTCTGTAATGAAGTTATAGATGGCGAATTGCTTTGAGACAGAAGGTTGATTGATTGGAGGTAAGTTATGTCTGAGCAAAAAGATGAAAAAATGGCAACCAAAAAGAATTCATTATTTGAACAAGAAGCGGTTAATAGAATCTTACAGCAATTTGGAACAAAAGGAGAGTTGATTGTAAGAACACGAATATGGGAAGATGGTGCAAATTTCGGTTACGATAAAGGTTATCACGATGCGAAAGAACATTATCTTAATGTGATAGATAATCAGCACAAACTTGTAGATGAAGGCAAGAAGTTAATTGAACTATTGTTTGAAAGTGGAAATCTCTTCTTTGAAGATTATGAAGGAAAGGTTAGTCCAATAACTTACTGCGATATAAAAGATGGTAAGATTATTTTCAAGGAGTAACCGTGTTTGAGAAAGAAGCAAGTGAATACGTGAAAGAAAATAAAGAGGTATATAGCAGCTGCTTATGATCCTGAATTCGACGTACCTTTAGGTTAAGGAGGTTAAAATGGCAGATTTTGAATTTACAAAAAGACCTGATCCAGAGATCAAGTATGGTATGTTGCAACAGAATTCTAAAAAAGAAATCCAAGAATGGCTTGTCTACAATATGCGTAAGTTTCTTTTGAATGAAATGCATATTCCTACTGGAAGTATTGCACCGCACAACAAAGAGCTTGAAAGCTTTTGTAAAGATATTTACAGAGAGTTGCACGATGTAGGTTATACAGAAGGCGTAGAAGCTACAGAGTACGATTTTGCAGAGAATGAAGGTCTTTAAAGTCTAAAGAGTTGTAAAAAGGATTTTTAAATTGATAGGAATAGCATTGGAAAAACTAAAGAGGTAAATTATGTTCGAGAAAGAAGCAGATGAATACGCGAAAGAAAATAAAAAGGTATATGACAGTGATGAGTATGCAGATATTACTGATTATAACAATGTTAAAGAAACCTTTCAGAAAGCTGTAGAGTTCGGGTATAACAAAGCTAATGAATGGCATTCCGTTTACGACGAGCTACCAAAAGAAAACAAAAAGTATTGGGTTTTAACTTCTAGCGGAGAACCAAAAGTAGATGATTGGGTAAGTGTAAGCTGGGCTTACTCTGATGATATTATTGCCTGGAAAGAGATTGTATATCCAAAGGATTTTAAGAGATGACTAAAGAAGAACTTTATAAAGATGTGGAAGATAAAGGTGTAGACTATGCAGATAGCATCGGAAGTACAATTCCAAAATTTTCAGATAATGATGGCTATAGTTGGCTACAAGTAGAAGAAGCATACGAAAAAGGCGCTTTGGATTTTGCAGAACCTTTAATGCAACAGAATGAGAAAATGAAGTCTTTGTTAAAAGAAATATATGAAGAATTTGGCTTTGGTGAGTTGGTAAAAGTAAGAAATGACTTACCTGCAGAAATACAAGAAATTTGTGAGCATGCAGAGTCAAAATCTCAATGGATAAATCAGCATGCGGAACAACTCATCAAAAGTAAAACATATATAAGAGAATTACTTGATTTTATCAAAGCAAAAGAAAATGGAGATGGTAGAACTCCAACACTATATTTTTATGAAAAGTATGAAAGGTTCTTAAAGGAGATAGAAGAATGAACTGCTCAGAATGTAACAAACAAATGAAGAAGTATTTATGGGGATTCACATATTTTTATGTTTGTGAAGACTGTGGAGATATAACTCTTACTAGTGAGGCAGAGGAATGAAGCTAGTAATCGATATTCCTGAAGAGTTTGAAGAACATTACAACATGGATCATTTTGTAGATAGTTTCAAAAGGATAGAAACCGATATTAAAGTTCGTATAGGCACAGGTACTTTCAGTGGACTTTATGAGTTAGAACTCATAGAAATGTTAAGAGAAGCTTTTAGTAAGAACAGCTAGTATTGGAAGTGGAAGAATGACAGTAATAGTTGAATTTAGAACAGGTGGAAAAGAAGAAAACAAAGATGTTGAACGATATTGGCAAGATAGTCATTACTTGTATTTGAAGTTCAAGGAAGGCTGTAAAGTAAAGTATCGAAGATATATTCGCAGAAATGTGAAGTTAAATTGCATTGTGGATAGTGAAGTAATGGAGGTTGAATAATGGGTGAAATTTTATACTGTGTTGAAAATCAGTATAGTTCGGTTATTGCTAAAGACTTGAATATGGATAATGCGATGATCTTTGTAAGAGCTTTATTTGATCATTATTTTGATGAAGAAGATATTGCTTTCACTGTAAGAAGACAAAACGAAGACAAAGAGGTAGAAAAATGACAGATAAGAAATATCCATATCTTGTTTACGGTTGGTTAGCCCCTGATGGAAAGTTTACTGAATGTAAACATGAAGAACATCGTTATGTTGCAAAAACAGTGTTCAAGTGTGATGAAAGAACTTTAGAAGAAAAAGGTTACATCAAGATTACTTTTTCAATCTTCAATCATCAGAGAAAGGTAATATCTTGTAAAAGACCAACGCAAGCGCAGCAAGAGTTCCTTGACTCAAACGAGTTCAATAGTATTGTAGATGATATTTGGATTGGAGGTATGTAAAAGAATGAACGACCTTAAAAGCATAATTGAGGATGTAAACAAAAGTGACATTATCTCAAAGAAAGTGATTGAGAAGGTCATAGAGAAAATAGGTTGGGAAGAGTGGCAAGATTTATACGATGAGTATACCGATACTAGGACGACTACTGGAGAAGTTGTCATTACCTTGCGTAGCTTAGGACTAGAGAACGAACAATTGGAAGCACAAATTGGAAAGATGGCAAATTGTTGGAACTGTGCAAACTATAAAGTAGGTGATACAACTTGCTTAAAAGGTAAACCCCATAATAGTGGTGGATGTCTTAAAGACTGGGTGTTGCGGAAAGATAGGTGATAGAATGTCAGAAGAAGAATTAAAAGAAAAGTACTGTAGCAGATGTGCTAACAGTGACTGTGACCTTAATTGTATTGCAAAACAGAAAGCTCCTTTTAGTGACTTTGTTTGTAATAATGGAGAAATGTTTGAAGAATATGAAGAGTAATAAATATAGAAACAAAAAGAGTGGAGAAATCTATATTGTTCTTGGTGAAGTGATTGACTGTACAAACGAAAGAGATGGAACAATTTGCATTCTTTACAACGACGGTAAAAAATTATTTGTGAGAGAAAAGAAAGAGTTTTTTGAAAAGTTTGAAAAGGTTACGAAAAAATGACAGGAAAAGAAGCAAAAAGATGTGAAGAAATTTATCAAAGACTTAAAAATGAAAATCCTTGTATCTTTTGTGTTCAATATGACAATAGTTGTCAAATCGAGGGTTGTGACCCAACTTCCTTAAAAATGTATTATGAGAAAGGCTACCAAGAAATTGGGCCTTTCTTAAGGAATATTTATGTAAAAGAGCTTGAAGAAGAAAACGAAAAGCTAGAAGAGAAGCTTGAAAAATACAGAAAAGCTGTAGATAAGTGTTTACATATTACTTTTATTGGTCCTGGAAGCGAAGTTCATTCTGTTCCTGAGTTTGCAAGTTTAGTTGATAGCTATTTAACAGAAGTTGAAGGACTTCCAGTTTGGAAAAACTAAAGAGAGGTAAAAAATGATAGATAGAGACCTGGACAGAATTAACAGAGCAGAAGAAATACAACGTTACACAGAAAACAGATGCGAAGCTTTAGAAAAAGAAATCGCAGAACTGAGAGAAAAATGGTTACAAGCAACAGATGAAGGAACCAGCTGGGCTCGTCTAAAAAGTTTGGAAAATAAAAACGCAGAACTGGAAAAACAGAACAAGAAACTACTAGAAAGTTGTGCAGGTGCAACAATGATGCATGAACATCTCACCAAAGCAAAAGAATTTCTAAGATGGTTTGTATGGTATTTTAGAATGGGTTGCGCAAACCATATACCATATAAACAGAATGTTGAAGCAGTAGAACAATTTTTAGAGGAAAGTAAATAAAATGAAGATCTTTTTTGCAGTAATGTTAGCTTTGTTATATTTAACAGTAGCGCCTTTCTTAGTATTGATATATGGCAGCATAGAAGCTTACAAACTTTATAAACATATTCTAGACTCTATTGAAGAGTATGATAAAGGAGATTCTGAATGAAGATGTTAATTACCTATCTAGGAGGTTTTATTTGTGGTATGGGAACCCTTCTTGTTATAGGAGGACACGATCCAATACCTACAATCATTGTAATGTTACTTATAACTTTCTTTAGTTTTTTCTTTTGTCATAAAATTCATAAGAAGAAGCAAAAGGAATATTATGATAGATTCAAAATGCGATAGATCAGAGGGCTTCACATCAACTAATTATGTTATACTATGATACATTCATTAGAGTTTAAAGAGTACAAGATTTACAGCAATAGAGTTATTCTTACTTTGGTACCTCTCTTTTGCATAATTATTTTTAGTATGTTCTTAATCTTGGATGGTAATATACTAGCCAATGATTTCGGTTTAGGTGCCAAAGGATATTTGTATGTAGGACTCATAATATCCTTTGCAGATATTCCCACCATCATCTATACAATCAAATGTTTCAATACCTTTTTCAGAATACGCAGAAAGCCTTTAAGGATTGAGTTGAAGGATCGAGTACCTCCATTTAATATCTGGAAAACATATACTATCGTATATTATGTTTTTATGGTGGATGTTTTCCTGGTTACTTTTATGCCCATTAAGTACTGCGGTATTGTTGGTCAAATGGCATTCTGTATAGCATTTCTTTTAATAGGTAATGCAACTCTTCTTAAAAATTATATTCCAGCCAATATTGTATATGCAGTTGTTGCATTTTTAGGCTCTTGGTGTGCAAACAAGTTCACTCCACATACTTGGTTACACTGGGGCAACTCTTTAGTTTATCTACCTATTCAAATGACTGCACCAACAGTTATGTTGCTTATGTTTGCAATTTCAGTATTGAATAGAATAAATGAAATGGCAGATTTAAGAAATTGGAAGAATATTAAAAAATTGGAATATATGAACTCTCACGATGTACTGACAGGTGTTTACAATAGACAAATGCTTGATCCTGAAAAGTTTAAGAATCATTACTTCTTATTGTTTGATATTGATTTTTTCAAAAAGGTTAATGATAATCTTGGTCACGATATGGGTGATAAAGTTCTTAAAAAAGTAGTTCAGATTGTAGATGAAAACATCTCAAAAGAAGATATGATAATAAGATATGGCGGTGAAGAGTTTATAGTCTGGATCAGTAAAGACGGTTCCAAGAGATCCATACATAAATTTGCAAACGATGTTAGAAAGAAGGTGAAAGAACAAACACTTAAGATACAGGATACTAACGATCCTGAATATGTACCTCCTATTACAATATCAATAGGAGTTGGTTATCATGATCCTAAATTTACTTTTGAGGAAAACATCAAAGTAGCAGATCAATATCTATATGAAGCAAAAGAAAACGGTCGTAATAGAGTAATATCTATCATCAATTCCAAAAATCCTCGATAGCTATAAAGCGAAAATTCACTATAATATTCAATGGAGATAAAAATGAAAGACAAATATGTAGTTGATGATCTTTTATCAGAGCTTTTTCATCTTCAGGATCATGATATGGGTGATTTAGAAATTTATTTAGATCAACCTAGACGCCGAATTAAAGGTATAAGACTTGAAGAAAATGGAAAGTTCGTAATTCTTGAGGAAGATATAACTTCCAAACCTTTGAAGTATCGCTGGGAAATGACCTGTAAAGTGTGTCCAGAACAGTACGATGTATATAATGGAAAAAGACTTGTAGCTTATGTAAGATTCAGACACAGTATACTTACAGTAAATTGTCCAGATGTTGACGGTGAAATGGTCTTTATGAGGGAAGGTCAGGATAGTTATCCATTATCAGAATCTTGTAAAGCAGAAGTTGAAATTGCCATTTCAGAGTGGATTGAAAAGAATAAAAAAATAATACCAAAGATTTTATAGAAAAGCGAGCCAGAAAAATGCTGAGTCTTTAGCTCAGCATATGAATGGCTCTTAAAAATATATTAACAACAAGCCACTTAAATGTAAAGCTTTTTAAAAGTTCCTACTTTTTATCTATAAAAACGAAAGCTACAAGAATTGGTCGTTCTCATAGCCTTCTAAACAAAACAAATTAAACAGGAATTTGTAATGCCTAATACAGTTAGTTATAGAAGTGCGAATCTAGCACTTAAGCTAAAATTAAATCCGTCTCAAGAACAAAAATCCTATCTCGACAAGACTTTCGGATGTGTTAGGTTCATCTACAACTACCTTTTAAATTCAAGGAATCAATTCTACGAAAATTCTATAGTTCCACTTCGAAAACAATTCAACTATTACGAAAAAGTCCAAAAACTCGAAGAGCTTTCTAAAAGTCTAAAAGAAAACAAAACAGAAATTAAAGACTTGAAAGCTGTGCTGGAAGCTATCAAGAAAATTACAAATCAAGAATACAAGAAGTACAAAGAGCCTAAAGTATCAGAATTGACTAAACAATTTCCATTTTTAAAAGAAGCTAACGGACAAGGTAAAGCTAACGCAGTTATGAATTTAAGGTCAGCTTATTCAAACTTTTTCAGTGGAAAAGCAGAAGCTCCTAAGTTTCATTCCAAGAAAAACAAGCAGAGCTTCAAAGACTCAATGATGAAGCAGGACTTCTTGGACTGGAACTCTAAAACTGTAGACTTACCTAAAATCGGGAAAGTCAAATTTTCTCATAGAAATTTGCCAAAATGGTACAAAGACAGAACAAAAGTTTGTAGCTACACCTGTAGTAGAGCACCTAACGGAAAATACTACATCACAATTCTTTTTGAAGTCAAATTAGACTTCAAAGAAAAAGTTAAAATCGAAGACCTAGACGAAAACCAAGTCATAGGATTGGATTTTGACTGTGATGATATGTACATAGATTCAAACGGAAAATCTGCATTAAAAGATTTTGGATTCAAGAAACAAAAGCAAGAACACTTAAAGCAACTTTCTCATTTACAAAGGCAATATGCTAGAAAAGTTAAAGGTTCTAAGAACAAAGAAAATCTTAGAGTCAAGATAGCTTCTTTGGAAGAGCACATTGCTAATGCAAGGATGGATTGGATAGAAAAAGAGTCTTTAAGACTGACAAAGGAAAACCAACTTATCGGTCTGGAAGATTTGTCTATTAAAGGAATGATGAAATGGTCAAGAAACGCAAAGAACTATCAAGACATAGCTTGGTCTACTTTCGTTTCTAAATTAAAATGGAAAGGCAAAAGATACGGATGCCACATTATCAAAGTTGACAAATTCTTTGCCTCTTCACAGACTTGTTCTTGTTGTGGTTTTAAGAATCCAGAAGTTAAGAAATTCCATTTGGAGAATTGGAAATGTCCGAGTTGCGGACAAGTCCACCAAAGAGACTTCAATGCTGCGAAGAATATCAGCAGCGAAGCTATAAGAGTACTCAGGGAAGCTGAGGAAAACCAGGAAAAATCCGAAAGGATGTCAAAAGACACTGGTAGCGTGTTGTCAACTTCATTGTTGGCTAATCTGGCACTCGCAGAGGCGAGCTAAGGGTAATGCACGAAACAATCTCCTAACACGCTTAGCTGTTAGGGGAATATGCTTGGTCTTTAGCCAAGCATAGCTTCAATAAAGATTAAAAGACTAAAAAAGAGTAGAGACTGGAAAAGAATCCTAAAGAAAAAGTAGAAACCTCTCCCAAAGGAACACCTATAATATTTGTTGCGAGGTACGATTATGTTTTTTAAAGAAGGAATGACAGTCAACGATTTGAAGAAAATTGTTGACAAAGCAATTGATGCAGGTTTTGAAGATGCAACTGTATTGGTTCAGGCTGATGCAGATGGAATCTCAGATATCGTAGTTAACGGTTATGAAGGCCACGGTTACAGCTTTGGGGGAGATGAAAAGATCTTCAGCCTAGTTTCTGTAAAGGATGAAAAACAGTACAGAAATATTTATGGGAATTAAATATGGGAGCAATAAACATAATTTTACAGACAGCTATTGATGCAATCGAGGAAGTCGGCAAAAAGGACGACCATTGGAACGATGGATACCATTTCAAAGCAGATACTATGACTCGCTCTGTAGATGATATTACAATTAAAGCTGATGGAGACGAATTTGTCTTAGCTTGTGTTTGGAAAAATTTACCTAGCTATAAACCTATGTTACCAAACATTAAACATGCTTTTGATAATTATGGTTGGTTTGTAAGAGATAAAACCGAAGTAACGAAACTTATTTCCGATTTGATATACTATGCAAGCAACGATCCAAATGCAGCAGATGCTTGCAAAGCAGCAGAAACTTTCTTAAACAATTTGTAAGGAAAAATAAAAGGCTTCTATTTCTAGAAGCCTTTTTTACTATTCTTGTTGTTCAATATCTACAGTTACACCTTCATCTTCGTGATAGTATGCAATTTTGTCAAGTGCATCTTCTGCATCTTTTGTTACACTATCAACGTAATCTTCGAAAGAATCATAATCATCTTCCCAATCTTCATATGTATTGATTTTTATTCTTACAGTATACTCTAAAGTTTTTGACTGCTTTTCAGAGTCACTAATTCCTAAACTCCTAAACACTTTTCTAACTTCTGGACTTGCTCTTTTGACGTCGTATAGGTCGATGTAAACATCTCCTAAGTATTCGATCATTTGATTGCTATCTACCCAGTTACAACCTGATTGACCGAAATCTTTACTGAATACATATACTGTACTATTCTCCAAAAAAGCTTCTAAAGCTTCGTCCTCAGTTTCATAACCCTCTTCTTCATAACCTTCGTATCCGTGAGCGTTACCCTGATCAGGATATGCACCACCTTCAATTGACTCTAAGGTAGCTACATCTTCTCCAAAAGGACCAATATTTTGAATATGTATATACTCTCCTAAACCTTCTTCATAAAGCTTATCTATCATTTTAATAGTTACATTGTTAAATTCACCATAAGCTTCTTTTAGAGATTTACGCCCTGATTGTTTCTTAGGTCCTATAATTCCTAAACGTCTAAATACTTTTTTAGCTTCTGGATCTGCTCTTTCAACTGAATCTAGATCAATGTAGACATCGCTTAAATAATTCTCCATTGAAGTTTCATCCATCCAGTTACAACCTGTTTGTCCAATGTCCAAACCGAATACAAATACTTTATTGTCTTGTAGATAAGCTTCTAATGCTTCCTCTTCACTATCATAGCCTTCGTTTTCGTAGTTTTCATAACCATAAGCCCAGCCGTCGAAACCGTAATCTGCACCTTCAATTCTCTCCAAAACACATTCCTCGTTTTCATAAGGTCCCACGTGTCGGATATTTACATAATCTCCTAAACCTTCGTCGTAAAGTTTAGTAATCATTTTAAGAGTTAAGTTATTAAACTCATTACTTTCCTTTAAACGTCTCATATAATCTCCTTATATACAAATAAGTAAGAATTTTTCAAAACGATATCTCCTATATTGTAAATATGAATAAATCTGAAATGAAAAAAATCATGAAAGAACCTTTTTCTGAGATTACGAAAGCAATCAAAGACAAAGATGTTAACAAGGAATTAAAAGCTATAAACGATCTACTAAGCGTATGCGAAGATTTAAGATGTTTAGCAGAAAAAAGAAAGCAAACTATTACCGATGGTATGATACGTTGCAAATGTGGACATTATTTCAAAACTAATCCTAAAAAACACTATGTAACCGAACGTATAGTATGTAAACCTACTTTTTGGGATTCGGGTTACGGTGACGACGATAGATATGCTGATTTTAGGATTAAAGACCTCTATGAGAATTGTCCTAAATGCCAAGAACCTGTAACATTAAAGTTAGCTTTTTTTGAAGATCAAATACCAGGTACAGAAAGAGATCGTTGGGGAAAGGTATATAGTTAAAGGTGGATTTATAGATGATTGAAAATGTTAAAATAGGAATGACAGTTTTTGCTTTTCACACTATACACGATCCTATAGTAGAAGGAACTGTAAAAGATCCTACAATCAGAGAAACAACTTTCGGAGGAGCAACATCTAATCCAAAAACTTACAAAAGCATCAAATCCGTAGACTGGAAGTATTATATAGCAGATGAAAACGGTATAAGAAGCGAAACTGCAGGTTTTGGAAGCAGCGGTTGCTATCTTGAAAATACATTTTCGACTGCAAAAGAAGCTTTCGAAGTAAAAGAAAAGTTGATTGAGGATTATCGTGAAAAGCTTAGAAGTGAAATCACAGATGTAGAATCTCTCTTTAGATTTCCTCTTAATCACTGTGTAATCGGAAACGAGTATACAGATTGGTATGCAAGGGCTGTATATGAAGAATATATCGAAAAATATAAGAAAGGAGAATTAAAATGAAAAAGATTATTTTTATTTTGATAGTAGCTACATCAATCGTTTTCACAGCTTGCAATGCAGCTACAGAGGTTAGGATTCTTTCAGCAGATGGAGTTGAGTCATCGACAACTTATACTTTTACTGATTTTTTCAATCCTGAGGAACTTGTACATGTTGATAATGATAATACATCTATGGCAATTGTGATGGATAAAAATACAGGTATACTTTATATTCAGAAACACACTGGTTATCAGTTTGGCATATCTCCTATATACGATTCAGATGGTTCAGTTTTGACAAAAGAAAAATGGCTTGCAAAGCGCGCTAAAAAGGAGTAAAGATTATATGAAAAAAGTAAAATATTATACAAACTATCCAATTGAGGATCAGAGAAATTTTTTTTGATTTATTGTCAAATGGAACGTATTGTGAAGAAGCCTTGAAACAGTCACACCTTGATAAAAAATGTCTTAGAGATTATATTTATGAAGATGGTAACGTTGTTTACTCTGACATTGAAAAATGTTGGGAAGAGATTGAAAGTAATCTTTGTGTCAACGACGAGTATCGATTACATATTCGCTATGTAGATGCTGTTTACTATGATTACGATCCTTTTGAAGAATTAAACATAACTGCTGAAAAAATTGATAAAGAAACAGATAATAAAAAGCGCCTTGATTGGATTAAAGAGCAAAAGGAAAAGTTTGACAACGACTTCGAAAAGTTTGCAAACTTTGTTTATACTGAGTATCTAGAAAATAAGTAGGTGAAAATGAGAAAAGGAAAGATAGAATACTACGCTTGTGGAGACATAAGTGAATATGATTTGGATGATCCAAAAGAGTCAAGCGAATTCTATGAAGAAATTAAAGAAGCTGGTTCTGCAATAGATAGCACAGAATTTGGTACTTTCGAACAAGAGCTTTATGAAGTTCGCTATCGTGATGAAGAAACTGTAAGACATATCTATGCTTATAGTTCCGCAGAAGCTAAATTGTTGGCTCATTTGGATTCTGTTCACAAGGATAAGGAATTTAAAATTGAGGACTATACTGCACATTTCTTTTCGTTAAAAAGTGCAAAAGGAAGAGATGAGATTATAGGCGATATGGATTTGGATAAGTATCGAGACATGGTCTATGAAGCAGAAGAAAAAGAAGAAGTTTGATTCTAGAAAATCAGATATTGTTGTCTGGAGGACAAAAACTGAACAATGACGACTAAACAGCTTGATCGGGAAATCGAAGATGTAAAACTATCGGGACAAATACTCGTTTCTCGATTTGCAGATATACTTGGAGTTGAAGCAGAAGTCTTAAAAGAAAAGAAAATTGACGATTCCGGTCTTTGCAGGGATAGTGAAATTGCAGCTTTGGAGGAGTATTTACAGGAGAATGAATAATGTTTGTGATTCAATGTGAGACTAAAACCTTTTTTACAAAAAAGAAGAAAATTCTTTATATAGGCCCTCTACACAATGTTAAGCGAGTTGAAGAGGCATTAAAATTCAATTCAGAACATCATGCAAACAATCATAGAAGAATTCACAACCTGGATCGTAATATTTGGAAGGTAAGGAGAATATAAATGGAAGTGGCAGATGATGATTTAGACTTAGATTGGGGTAACATTCCAAATTATGAACAGGAAAATAGAGACTTCCTTAACAGTGAGCTACCAAGAGATGTTCATTTAAACCCAAATGAACAGGATGTTGAAAAAACCATTTTATATTTTTAGAAATTTCCTGTCGAAAATAACCTATATTATTAATGTACAGGAGGAACGAAGATGTATAGCAATTGTTTATTCGAAGCAATTAAAGCAAAAATCAAAGATCCAAAAACTGTACAGATTATTTATTTAAAAGGTGGATTATTTGGTAAGAAAGCTCACTTTATGTGGAGAAATGGATGTGAAATCTTTCACGCATATAATCCAAAAGGAAGCAGTAATAGATTTATCTACAAAGTATCTTATAAAAATATTTCTTTTGATTCGTTTGAAGCCTATGTTTTAGATGCAATCAAAAAATTACCTTTTGAAAAACAAATTATCTATGCAAAAAAGTTGCATCTAAAGTCTATTGAAATTCCAGGAGTATTGAACTGGACAAATCTAATTAAAGACTCTGATCCAGATTTTTCAAATGTTCCAAAAAAAGAAGATTTTTATTATCTGACTAAGATTCTTAGAAGTGAACCTCTTATTAAAGTATTAATTAACAGAAAAATAAAAACATTAACTTTTGATGAATTGATTAGTTGTGAAAAAATTATCCAATGGAAATATGTTACTCCGTTTGATAATGATTATACTACAATTAATGGTTGGAATAGAAACAGAGAAATTTTCAAAGAAATCCAATAAAATTTTCTATCTCTAGAATTATTATTCTATTCATCAGTATTATTTACAATCCGAATATTTTGACCTTCAATGTCGCCCTTTTCAATTCGCCTTTGGAAAAAAGCACTATTGCGTGCTTCTTCTACACTTCCAAATGTCATTAGTTCTTCACCACCTAAGTTACCATTGACATTTACGGTAATCCAACTATTGTCTCTAAAAGATTGAATAGTTACTTCTGTTGCGGAATCAATAGCACTAGCTTCCTTCAATCCTAATTCTGTTTCAACCAAATCCAAAGTTTCATCAAGTTCTTTTTCAGCCTCAAATAGCTTTACTTTGGCAATTCTAACTTTCTTTTCTGCTTCTTCAATTTTATGTAATTTTTCGTCGTAAATGTTCATAAACATCTCCTTGAAAATATTTAGTTTGGTTTTCTATAATATATATAAAAGTTGTAAAGTATTAAAGAATATGATTTTAAGCAGGAGTATGAATAATGAGAGATATTAATAAGCTAAAAGAGCTAAGTGAAACAAAAAACGATTTAACTCTTATTATTTTCTTTACATTTCTTGCAGGAACTCTTTTTGGTGCATTCGGAATATTATGTGAAGAATATTTATGGAATCCAAATCCTAAAGAAGGTACTGTCGGATGTTTCATAGTTTTACTTTTATTTGTATTTGGTTTTCTTTTTATTGTAAAAGCTTTGAGTAAAAAACTGGTCAAGAAAGTAAAAAAAGGAATCTCTTAAAGAGAGTTAGGATAGGAGGACATATGGTTAGTACAGAGCTTGTTGCAATAGCAATTTTGTGCGTCGGATGCATTGGTTTGTTTTATTTATTTGGTATTGATGATGAAGATTCTGAATTGAAAAAGAAGGAGAATTAATATGAAAGATTCTGTTGCAGAGTCTGTAATGACTGTAAAATATTGGGTAGAAGGAGAACCTAAAATCGTTCAAGCAGTTACAGCTATTAGACGTGATAGTAAAACTGGTGAATTCATTATTGATACAATTTTTGATGAGATCCGAATTCCTTACAAAAAGTTTGAAACAGTAATCGAAGTTTCTTAAAACAAGGAGGATTTAATGTTTAAAGTTTTCATTGGTTATTTGTTTGGCACATTCTCAACTCTCCTTACAATTGCAGTACTTTTATCTGGAAGAACAAAACTTGCCATTATCATAGATGTTCTAGCACTTGTAGTACTCTTTTTAGGTGCTCGCAGATACAACGTAAAGAAACATATGGAATTGGAAAATGATATGTAAATTAATTTGTAAGCTTTCAAACAGTTTTGAAAAGATAATTTACCGAAGAGTAAAAAAGAAGCTTAATAGTATGATTGGAACGGAGTTACATTTTGATAGAGGAATTCGTCACATTGTAAAGGTTGAATCCTTCTTCAGTTTCCTTACAAATAGTAAAAATCTTACAATTAAGTTTTGTACAGAAGATGATTATTTTTATTTTACCTATTCATACAGTCTTAAAACAGTTTTTAGACTTTTAAAGGTAAAAGGTGTAAAAGGATACACAAGAGGAGATAATGAACAGGATTATCTAGAATTTGTGTAGAAGGAGATTTAAAGTGATAAGATTCATTGCATTAGATACAGAATATACGTTTAAATGGGAATTTGAGGAAAGTCATGCTAGCTATAGACATGGAGATACATACAAATGTACACACTATGTTGTAGCAAAGCTTAAAGGTGACGAGCTCATAGATTGGCTTCAGTTATATGGTTTAACTCCTGATAAGATGTTCAAGAAAACAAATCCTTTTAAAGATCTTTGGTTCGGTGAGAACGATAAAGAAAAGGATATCGATACATATAGATTAAACAAAGCTGCAGAAGAATGGTCTAAACAAAACGCAGATGTTGTTGAAAAAAATCCTTGGACTGTTGTTGGAATGAACGGCGGATATGTTCTAATATCAAACGGTTCGAAAGAAAATACAGTTGAGCTTGGAAGTGCATCTGTAGTGAATTTAGAAATGAACAATAGTAATACAAACACTATTAGAAACAATCCAAACATTTCTGTAAGGGCTCAGGCAAGTTTGATTTAAAAAAATAACGAAGTTACCTATAATTTAGAGTACAGTAATTTAAAGGAGAAAGAAATAATGATTAATGTTAGAGAAAGCGTTTTTGAGACAAACAGCTCAACTTGCCATTCCTTAACACTTGTATCGGATCAGACTTACAAAGACTGGGTAGCTGAAAAAACAATTTTCAGTGAAGATACAGGAAGTTTTATTGAATTTGATAAACTTTTTGACACATGTTTAGCTGAAGCAACAGAGGATTACGAGAAGCGTAAAGGTAAAAAAGAGCCAAGTGAATACGATCGTAAGAAGCTTCATGTACTTGAATACGTTATTAATCATGCCGAGAAAGAGAGTTTTGACGAAGCTGTTAGGACTCTTTTGAAAGATCACGATGGTAGAATTTTATCAGGCATGGTAAACGAAGATGATGAGGAAATTGGTTTAGAATATTCAGAAACAGCTAACTATGAAAATGCAACTGCTGAGGACATCGCAATGGAGCTTCTGTATACATTCTCTGATGGACTTTTATGTACAGAAGAAGGTTATTACAACAACGATGACTATGAAACATATCACACTTATCGAGAGATTGACAATGTAATGGTACATGCTTTTGGATACTACAGCGGTTGTTAGTGAGTATAATTGACTTTTAAAAAGCGTTGTAATTACATTATTGGAGATTGATCTTGGACTTTATTAATTTCTTAAAAGAGCATACCAGTTTAGAGGATTACAGAGTCTCTGACTTTGAAGGGACTTTTGAATTTAAAACCATCGATTCTAACAAAAACTATGCTTGTCCTTTTTGTAAAAAGACTTTAGGTAAAGCTTTTACTGAAGATCTCAGTTTCAAACACTTTAAAGACGAGTTTTCAAAAGAATGCGATTGTGAAAAGTGGAAACTTCGAAAAGAAAAATATAAGCAATGTTTGGAGTTAGTTGAGCAGTTACAGGATTTAGAAAATAAGTTGGAAGAGATCATTCAGACTACAAAGATTGAAAATCTGGAAGCAGTTGTGCCTACTCTGAAAGATATATATTTAGGATCCTTAAACGATAAAGCAGCTGAATTTGATAGGGCTTTTAAAAAATATTTAGATCTACAAAATCTAAGGAGCAATTGTGAAAGTAGAAATTGAAATGAAAGCAAAAGTAAACGATTCTCAAATCGATAAGTTGCTTTGGTATTTTAACAATGAAACAACATATCTAGCAAAAAAGGATACATATTTTTCGTTTGGAGGAATAGCTCCAAAGAAGCCAAAGAGTATTATCCGTATTAGAAAGGAAGAGGAAATAAACGCTTACAAACTTTTAGAAGTATTTGGCGGAGTATCTAATGGTTTAAACTATCCAAACATTAATTCAATTCTAAAAAGTTTTACTATACTGTTTGAGGCTAAAAAAATGTTAAGCTTCGATCCTAGTAAGAAAAGCTCTTGGCTTACGGTAAAGGTAAAAAACACAAATCTAGAAGGAATTGAAACAAACGAAGAAACAGAAGGTCAACTATCTGAGGATACGGAAAAAGCATTTCGTGAGTCTATGAGCATTGCAAACTTCAAACCATACTTTACAAAGCTTAAGCAGTCCTTCTCTTTCTATGTACAAAATAAAGATAAGGATAAAAACAATTTTGAAATGCATGCGGAACTAGTTTCTGTAGATGGTATAGGACCTTATCTTGAAATTGAATCGGTTGTAAAAGAAAAAGATGCGGCAGAAGCTAGAGACCAAATTAGATGGTTTTTCGAGTATGAATTAGGTATTACAGACTTCGATGGACGTAGTTGGTCTGATATTGTAGAGGAGAGTTACAATGGCGATAAGCAAGAAGACGTTTTGTGAGAGAGTAGAAATAATTAAAGCTGCTGATAAAAAACTAAAGGATGCTATCGAGACAGTTTTTGAAAAAAATCCTTTTTTAGATTCAAAAGAGTCATCTGCTTTTCCTGCGGAATGGATTTACAATATTACAGAAGAGCATCTAAAAACTCTATTCTTGGCAGTTAATGATAAATTAGATACAGTAAAAGTTGCCGAAAACCAGGATGAAACTTGTAAAGAGTTTGAAGCAAAAATGGAAGAGCTTCGCAAATTAGATACAGTTTTTGCAAATTGTTCTTGGAAGCCAAATAAAGATAAAACATTGCTTGATGCAGAGGTAGAATATTACTATGGTGAATGGAATTTTGCTGGACAAGTTGAACAAAATGGTAAAGAGTATTTTCTAGAGAAGCCTGAGGATCTCTACGAATATTTAAAGACTCTTGCACAAGATTAATCTACAATTCTATACTAATTTTATAAAAATACCTTTTATCTTTCGGATGAAAGGTTGCTGTTCTCGTAAGATGCAGCGTAAAATTGCTTTTATGAAAGCTTTAAGTATTTACAGTGGTTACTTTTAAGTAGCAAAAAGCTTTCAACTTTTTTGAAGTTTTAAGAAAAGAAACACCTATATTATAAATGTTGATAGTTACAAATAAAGTAACTCGAAACATTTAAGTTCTTTGACACTATTAGGGATAGTTAATTTTTTAGGGCTATAACTCAGTTGGCTAGAGTGTCAGCTTTGCAAGCTGAAGGTCGTGAGTTCAAATCTCACTAGTTCCATTTCAAATAAATAATCAGGGTGATATTCAGAAAACTTCACACTCGTAACAAAGAATCCTAATAAGATTAGGTAGGGCAGGATGGAGATAAATAAGGAAGCGTTGTTCACTTCTCGAAAATTAGCCCGACTCTTAAATGAGTCACCTTCATCAATTCTATTCAAGGTTGTAAAGCTCGTTAGAGTACCAGGAATAGGAAATCAGTTCAAGTATTACTTGAGCTACTGTAAAGACAGAATTACGAACTATCTGGTCTGTTCGGCTAGTGGTTAGGCCACAAGGTTTTCATCCTTGTAGCACGGGTTCAATTCCCGTACAGACCTTATCGCAGAAATTGTTCCTATTAACTCGGTATCATAAACCAGTAGTCGAGGTTCGAATCCTCGGGTCCCCAATTTCGTGGGGATTTGGTGTAATGGTAGCACGCTATATATACAATTCGCGATTTTTTTGGAAGTATGGATGAATTGGCAAAATCACCAACCTGCTAAGTTGGTTACCTTCGGGTAGTGCGTGGTCGGGACACGCTGCTTCCGCTAAAGCTAAGCTGTAAAAGTTCCCTACAGATTTAGCAACACTGTTTGACGGTATCAGGTGTAAAAGCTTTACACAAGTCAAAACCGAAAAGAGTAATTTGCTTTTCAACTTTGATAAAAACCGGCCTTTCGTAAGCGCTTACGAATAAAAAAGGGAACACCTTTTTTGAATACAGTAATATAGACTTTTCTATATTGTAAAAAGTTGTGGCTATGCAACTTAAAAAGATACAACACTGCAGGAAGTCAGCTGTTTGACTTTGTTAACGTTGTTACATAGTGTTTGTGAGTTGCTGCAAACTGCAACTCCTTTTCAACACTGTCTAGCAAAATACAGATAGGCGCGCGCTTATTGCTTATCTAGGATAATGTGCCATTGCGCGATGGAGGTCCAGGTTCGAGTCCTGGGGCAGTGAAAATCGATACTCGACGGAGTTCGATAGTAGGCGACCCATATCCGACGGGAGTGGTTGAATCGTCGAAGTGGCTTATTCGTCTAAGGTTGAGTAACGTCAACTAAAGGTAAGGACGCTGGTGTATATTCACCGGAAATGGTGAGTTCAATTCTCCCATAAGTTACATTTTTGTAGTGCATAAGTTGTTCCTATTGTAAAGAATGCTTTTGGTTTTTATACAACTCGCACTTTTATTTTTAAGCTAAAACGGTCAAATAACATTAGCAAGCAAGACCTGTTGTCCGTTATCTGAAGGGTCTCTAAACAAGGTGTTAATGTGTATGACAATTTCTAGATCATGTCACGTGGCTTAAGGGATGAGCCCTTCACAAGGAGTAAGAGTCTCCGGAGTTATAGGATTAGAAATTGTAACGAAACAGCACCCTTTTGACAGAGGTTGTGATAGGACGTTTGTGGAGTTATGGAGCAGATGGTTAGCTCAGGTGACTGTCACTCACCAGGTCACGGGTTCGAGTCCCGTTAACTCCGTACAAAAGTAGCATTAGTGGTTGCAAACACGAGGCTATTGTAGGAAATTCGAAATTCCTATCGATTATATGGTGTATGGGTGCACAGCCGGCCCGAGTACTTGACAATAAGGCCTGACGATAGCTTACGACCTGCATTAAGCAGACGACGGAGCGACAATAGGGCCTGACGATAAAGGAAACAGGTCGGCAGGGTGAGTTAAGGTTCGAGTCCTTCGTATAATTGTATTTACAGCGGGATAAAGCAGTTGGCAGCTTGCGAGCCCCATAAGCTCGATGTCGAAGGTTCGAGTCCTTCTCCCGCCAAAACAAACGCATAGGTTGTTCCTATTCTCAGAGTTGTCGAGTAGCTCAATTTGGTAGAGCACTAGATATCTAATCTAGAGGTTGTGAGTTCGAATCTCACCTCAACGTCCATGATATACAACTCGCGTTCGATTTTAGAAAATTATTGTGCCAAAGCTGTTCCTATTTCAAAGGACTGTTAATCCGTGGGTCGTTGGTTCGATTCCAACCTGACTTCGAAATTAAGTAGAAGCAGTAGCTCAGTGGTAGAGCAACGCAAAATACAGCTCGCACTTTTTGCGTTGGTAGTTTAATTGGATAAAACACCGGCCATTCCAGGTCGGAATTATTAGTTCGAATCTAATTCAACGCTTTTATTTGGCCGCTTCGTCTATCGGTTAGGACGGGTCCCTCTCAAGGATCAAAGAGCAGTTCGATTCTGCTAGTGGCTAATTTTTAAGGTTGCAAAGAGTGAAAACTTTATTAAATGAAATGGCTACTTTGCGAAAAGCAAAAACAGGTTTACCTGTAAACATCTATGTTGATGATGCAGGTACATACTTGAATAGTGGACATTTTAAAAGAATAAAATTTCAAAAAGATTATGGCAATGCTCCAGTAACTAGGGAATTTGCTACAATGACATTGGAAGGAGACTTAATTCAAAGTACAATGTCAAATTGTGAAGTTAAAGCAAAAGACCTGAACAAAATAAGGAATTTTGTTTTAAATAATAAAGAAGCTTTAAGTCATCTAGCAGATGCAGAAATTGATATTTTTGAATTTTCAGAAATAATGATTCCTGGAGGAGAGAAAGCTACTTTAGAGCAAATTAAAGCTCAGAGGACTTTATTGGATGAGCTTTTGGATAATTTAAAACCTGAAAACGCTAATTTAAGTTTTAGTGTTAGATAAAAAATATTTAAAAAAATAAAATTACAAAAAGTTAACCTTTCCAAATTGGAAAGGCTTTTCTATTTTTAACTACAATTAAGTATTTCGTCAGAAGGATCAAACATATAATCTTGTACTTGATTTACATCCTCCTCGTAATCTAAATCATTATTAGAAGAAGCTTCTACCAACAATCCCCACAATTCAAATTCCTCGGATAGATTTTCGTAACTCAATTAAAGCCTCCTAGACTTCTTTTTTCTTAATTAGTACAGATATAGGTAATTCCAACTATATTGATGTAAAAAGGAAAAAAGAATGAAATCAACAAGTATTAGTAGAATTAAGAATTTTAAACATTGTCCACTGTCATATTTGTACACTTACATTGACAAGTTTGTACCGACTGAACAACAACCGATCTTTGTACAAACCAAAGGTCTGGTTCTACATCAAGTTTTCGAAAGTATTCTCAAATATGAAAACTACAAAGATGGAGAACCTACTCTTCCTTACAGAAAAGCTGACACAAAAACAGTTATGGATGTTTTTAAAGCTGCAATGGAAGAAAATGAATTTCCAATAGACAAAGCTATTGAATTTAATCTTAAACTTGGATTAAAGAGATGGCTTGACTTTAAGCATAATTATTTGGATAAGAATAGTCACGTAATGTATGCTGAAAAGCAGTATAACGAAATTCTTTTTGGCGAAACAAAAACAATTACAATTTTGGACTTGTTAGAGGATTGTGGTGATGGAAATTATATCATTTACGACTACAAAACTCCAAAATCTGTAGATGTAAACAGATACAAAGAGCAGTTGCTTTTGTATGCATATACTATGGCCTGTGTAAAAGGAATTATTACACCAGGTTCAAACGACTATGATACAGTTAAACAACATTTTAAACTCTTCGTATTCTTTCCTCTGGTAAGTGGTAATTTTGATACATACGAAAAGTGCTTAAAGCAGGTGGAATTTACAGCTAATGAGGTTAAACATGTTGTAGAAGATGTAAAAAGAACTTGCGACATTATCGATGGTTTTGACTTTACAAAGCCTGCAGAAGTTTTGCAGTTAAGTAGTCCTGATTTTCAATGTAAGTGGTGTGCATTTTACGGAGCACATGCACAACCAGATACTGTATCAAAAAATGGTAGAGCTTTCGAAGGTTGTCCAATAACTGCATTTATGGGAGTAGATCCAATCAATGCAGAATTTCAACCTGTCCTTTAATACTACCAATACTCGCCTTCATCCAAAACAGCAAACTTGTTAAGAACTTGGTTAAGGATGTTGGTTGAAATAAGTGTATGACTATCTTCAGTACTGTTAAAATTATCTGAAGGTAGTGTATACTCTAATTCATCTGTTACATGTAGACTAGCTTTATTTCCAGTAGTTTGATTTTTTAATAACCAAATTCTATCATCGAAAGGTGGAATATAATTTTGTAGAGTCTCTTGTAAATTCTTACCAATGTAAATCCAACCTGAAAAATACAACTTGTCAAGATCTAAGCCTGTCTCAAGTCTACAATCGTTGAAATTGAAATTAGGATCAACACTTGTATAAGGTAAAGGATAGTTTCCATCCGAAAAACTAGGTGTATAATCCCTAGAGATAGTCATCGAAGGAAGGATGACATTTCTTAAAGTCTCTTCATCGTTATTGAACTCTAATTTCCAAGACCTTCCTTGTCTAAACTCTTTCGTAAGCTGAAAGTTGGATAAATAAATCAGATAATCGTATGTATTCTCGTGCTCTGTTTTCTGAAAAACATATACTGTATAATTTGAGACTCCATCTGGATTAGACTTAATAAAAGAGTCTCTTGCTTCTGAAATATCAGGAGCTACAGTCGGTATAGCATCTACAAATACATACTTTGACCAAACCTGATTAAACTCTGTAAAATTGTTATTATTCTCGACAATATTGCTCATTATAACCAAAATTAGTTGCAATCAAAACACTTCCAAACTAATTTTGTAAATATGGAACAGCACAATTACACAGTTACAACTCCTTTAAAGAGTGTTTTGATTGAGGAGATATTTATAACTTCGCAACTACAACTTTTAAGTCTTGAAGACAACTTCATAGAGAGTTCTTTGCAAAATATGACTCGCGAAGAGTATGAAATTGTATCTCAATTGCAGCAATTGGCAATTGAGGACTTCGCTATTGTTCCAGATAATTTACAGTTAGCTAGTTTTTATTTCGCTGAAAGATTTATGTATTCAGATCTAACAGGTTTTGAAAATCATAAATACAAGATAAACTGCAAACTTGCAAACTTGTCAGAAGATTACAAGGAAATTACAACAAACTTGGTTGAAAGACCCTGGACAATCATACTAGCAGTTAATCACAACTTAGCACAAGCTTCTAACAATAAACATGTTGAAGAGCTTTTAGATCCACAGGAGTTCAACACTGCTTTAGAAAAGTTAAAAAAACAGTTTGATGAGGATGAGATAAATTGGCAAGAATATGGCGTTGGTGTAATAAACACTTGGTTGGATAAAGTAGCAGCTAGTAAAATTGATGAATGGAACGGAAATTTTCAGGATGGTGTAAAGGCTGTTCAAAAGTTCAACAATGCTCTTCAAAATTACACTGGTATATCTGCAGGTAGTGTAACAGGAAAAATTGCTTCAGGTATATCAGGAGCAATGAGAGAAGTTAGCTCTGCTTTTAGATCATCAAATTCAGAACTTGCAGCCAAATTGTCGAGTTCAGGTGCTAGTCCTCTTATAAGTGTTCCAGATCCTTCTAAAGCACATTATGTTGGCGAAGATAATCCTTCAGCTACTTTACATAGAATGCTTACTTCGCCAGATGCTCAATTGCAGAGATTTGTTGCATATTTTACAACTAAGGATAAAAATGGTGAAGAGCATCCTCTAAAGATGTTGTCTCCTGACGAGCAGTCCGACTACTTTTATTACTTTTACTCAAACGGTTTCAGTTGCAATCCTGTAAAGAAAACCACTACAGAATTAAGCTATGGTGCATTTAAGACAACTATTGCTTTGGAAAAGCCAGATGTAAATAATACATTCAATTTTTCTCTTCCTACTGATCTTCAAGCTACTTTTTGGAAATTTGTTCTAGAAAAAGGTCTAGGAGTAAACATTAAGGATAATATATATTCAAGTGAAAACTTTATCGAAGGTTATCAATCTATAAATCTCAATTTTGCACTGCTTCAGAGTACAACAGATGGTACAAAACTTAATGCAGATACAGCTAGAGTGAATAAATTTGTTTTGGAAAACATATATTTCTCGAACATCGATGCTTTGAAATTTCAGCAAGATTTTGGTACTAGTCCTGTTAAAACAGGTATAAAAGGTATCTATAAACGCTTAACTTGGTATCACAATGCTTTGCTTTTAGATAGATAAGAATTATAGAAAGCACATATTCAATTTTACTATAATCTAGAAAAATAACTAGAAATGGAGTAAAATTGAATGTCTATAAGTTTTAATATTGATATCGAAAAATTACAGAATTTAAATGGCATTAGAGCAGAAGCACTCTTCAAGTATCTTAAAAGAGTCTCTAAGAACAATACACCAATTGTAATGCATGCAACAAAAAAAGAAAATTATTGGGATTGTTATATCGTAGAATGTTCAATACCAACAAGTATCTTTTCAAAGATAAAACTTCCTGCAGAAAAAGATCAAAATCCAGAAGGTACAAGTTTCAATCTTCAATTAACTTCAGACCTTATTGATGAGTTTGCAGATGGTACAGATTTTACAGTAAAAAATACAACAATCGATATTGTTAGACCTGGATTCAAAGCAAGGTGTGGAAGAATTGGTTTATCTGAGTCTCTAGAAGAGCAGTTGGAGGATTTCTTAGGAATGTTAAATGTGGATGGTGTAGCAAATACAGCAAAACTCTACATTCAAAATTCTTCGGAAACAATTAACATTTTGAAAAACCTAAAGACAGCACCAGATGCGGCTATCTTTGTTAACAAGAGTAGTGTTACGTTGATGAAGGATACAGTATTCTTTAGAACAAAGAATTTAGATAAATTCGAAGACAATGGTGCAGCAGATGTTTACATTAACATGTATCTTGCAAACATGATTACAGGTTTCTTAGATTATTCGGATTTGGTTACTTTAGAAATTAAAGATAACAAAACAGTAGTTACTGGATATGAAGGAACTGAAGAGATTCCAGAAAACATAATTGTAAGAAATATTTCAGCAACCTATGAAACAGATGTTAGTAATCCTACAGATGAAGACTTGGAAGCAAACTTTCCAAATGAGGCTGAAGCAAATATCGTTTCGTTGGACATGGAAACATTTATTCAAACTTTGGAAAAACAAAAAGGAAGTATTTTAACTTTTTCTGATGCTAAGAACTGGCAAGCAAAACTATTCAAGAATGGCAATGGTCTAACGCTTGGCTTTGCTAAAATTGATAGTCCTACAGAAGTAAATGTTACTGTAAGTATTGGTGAGATTGAAAAAGAGGATGTTGAAGCAGAAGAATTTACAGAGTATTCTACAATTCTTCCATTGGATTTGATTACAAACATTTTCCACGATAGTTTAAGTCTTGAAATAGTTTATCAAAATGATGAGGATACAGCAGTATTGTTTAGAATTGGAGATTCAAAAATTCTAAGTGGTAAAATCTACTAAGTTAAAAACTTAACTATACTCCTAACGTATTTTAAATAATAGGAGTGAACTGTTTTGATTTTAGAATTGAAGAAATTCACTGAAGAACAATATATCAAGGCTAAAGAGGAATTTTACAAAAAGCCTGGTATTCCAGATATAGAATTGGAATTGGAAGGATATCAAAAAGAATTGTTACTTAAAAACAATTTTAATATCCTTCCTCAGTTTCAAAAAACATTAGCTGTTTATTCGAAATCCCTTTTATTGCAAAGACTTTCTGTACTAGGTGACTATATTGAACCTGAAAAAGTTGAAGAGTTGTCCGATTTAGCTGCAGAAAACTTCATTAAAAGATACTTTAGAAACGATGATCCAATCGTAGGTGCCTCTTTCGCAGGAATTTTACAATTCAAAGTAAAAGAAGTTCTGTCAATCTACTTTAAGAGTTCTGCTATTGAATCTAATGTATCTCTTGACACTGAGGTAGGAAAAGCTACTGGCAATAGTTCACTAACAGTTGAACAAATTCTTGCATACAAAGGTTATGAGGATAGAACTACAGATGATCTAGATCCTCAAATAAGTTATGAGGATTCTGTAGAAGATATACTTGCAAAGATTCAGGACGAATGCGAATTGTTAAAAAAGATTAATAAGAATAAAAACTTGAATAAGTACTTTTTACAATACCTTGTCTATTTATGTATACTTCAATCTTCAAGATTGGAAAAGAGATTAAATACTATCTCAGGTCAGGCTGTTAAGCTCATCTTTGATGACGAGGGAAGTATTAATTCCATTCTTCCAATCCTTGAAAGTTCGCTATTAGATATTTCCGAAAGAATTATCGGTTATTAAAACTGAAAGTTTAATTTATCTAACTTTTCTTGAATGCTTGCTTTCTTCTCGTATTTGGTATTTATCCATTTCGTAGAAGGAGCAAATTCAAGATCGTATTTAAGCAACAAAGCTAAACATTCTGCACAAGTATCAGAAGCATCTTTCGCATTTACTCCTAATTGAGAAGTTTCCCAACTTGTATCCTCAGACTCATTACAAACCTTTCCCTTAAAGTGATCTACCTTTATTGTACCGGATTCACGTTTCGTCCAGTGAATAGATCTTAGATTGTTCTTTAAGAAAACATTTTTACCTGCAAAGAATCTTTCATGAGTAATGTAGTCAATTAAAGCTTGATATGGTTCATTCTTTTTATCTGCAGAAATATAATCGATTGGAATTCCACGTCTTTTTAAAGCCTGTCTAGTTGCATCAGATTGGAAATTATCGAAATTGACCATACCTAAATTGATGTTTCCTAAATCAATTAAGTCTAGAATAAAACATTTAATAGCTTCTAGATTTATTTTTGTACCTCCTGTAGGCACAAGCATAATAGTAAAATCAACTACCATTACATTCATTGTATCAGACGGTCCATCTTTTGTATTTACATACTCCCAGTGAGCCATTGTAATAGCAGTAGCGTCTCCTGATGTAGATTGATCGACTGCTAAGACACGTTTTGCACCAGGCTCTCGATAGAACATGTAATCTGTGTTGAATTTAACAAAGAACTGATCCTTAATTTTATCCCAAATAAGTCCTTCAGGTTTCAAATCTGCATCGGCAACAATTGCAGTATATATGTTTCTAAGATCATTGTCAAATATATTTTCAATTGTACTACCAGCTTGGAAAATTCTATCAGATGAACCTGCAGGAATACCAGCCCAGTCTCGTAAAAATTCAACAGGGTTTTGAATTGCAAGAGACATTAAGTTGATTTGTCCAGTAGGTTTAATATCGCGTCTAGGACACCAAACAAGATCTAAAGGATCGTACAAAGCGGCTTCTGCATCTGTTTTACATGCTTTTGGAGGTTCTGATTTACCACCTTTGTAACACTGGAATCCAACATCCCAGTTGTGCACTTCTCTACCTTTTGCATCAAAAAACTCTGGAAACTCTTTTTGAAAATAGTCCCATTTAGCACCTAGTACACAGTACCATTTTGGATCGTATATAGCCTCTTCCCAAATCCATTTATCAATTGGAGACTCCATCGAAAAAGGAGAAGAGTCTATCATATATCTTCCTAAGTAGTGGTTGTTCATACGAGAATCAACACGTTGACAAGCCTTATCAAAAAACGATTTAATCTGCTCTTTTGTCCATCCGTTCTGCTCCCACCAAGCCAGCTCGGTAAAGACTGCTGCAATAATTGTATTATGAGTTAATATTTTTTCGTCAGTAACATACATTTCATCTTTAGCAGACACTTTTATGCACTGACATTCTTCTTTTCCTACATATTTTATAGACTTAATTTTCATTTATATAAATTAGTGAATAACTCTGTTTCGTTCCGTTAAACTATAATATATATTGTGAATACCAAAATATATTACAAAGCCTTAAATATAGAAGATCCTTGCAATATGACTACTGAAGAGATAAAGAGATGGGAAAAACTAATATCTCTATCACCGACTGCAAGAGGTTATGTAGTAAAGGCCTCTGAGCAAGGTGTTGATATACTTTTTTGCTATTCCAAAGAAAATCTGTATCAAAGGTACAACAGTCATTTTGACATTCTGACAATCTCTGAATTTTTAGGATTACATCCAAAAAAAGTTATTTTAAAAGGACACGAAGCAAACTACTATACAGAAAAAGATGTTGCAATTTTAGATGATTTCATGAAAAAGGATAAAAAGGAAATTGCCAAAATTGTAGCAGAACAAAATAGTATCAAAAAGTATGGTGTAAAAAGTTACAAACAAACTGAAAATTATAGAAGAACTGTTTCCTCAAATGTTAAGAAAACTTGGCAAAAAACAGGTTATAGAGATAATATATCTTCAAAGGTAAAAGAAACGTACAGAAACAAATCCGAAAAGGAAAAGCTTCTGAAAAAAGATCACATAAAATTAGCTTTAAAAAGTGCCAATCAACAAAAATTGAAAAATATTGAGGAATTCAAAAACAATTTTAAACAAAAGTACGGTGAAGAACTGTTGAATCTAACAGATTTTTCCAATTATCTGGATATATGTTGGTCGAGCCTAGATGTTTTTGAAAAAAGATTAGGAATAAAGCTTGAAGTTTTTCAAAAGTACAATGCAAAGTTCATAAAAAGATCTGATGCAGAAAAAGCAAAAAAACTTCTAACATCTATTTCAAGTAACAGATCTCTTTTGGAGAATCAGGTTATGACCTTTGTAAAATCTATTTACACAAGTAATGTAAGATGTAATGATCGAAAACTGCTAGGTAACGGAAAAGAATTAGATGTCTTCATTCCTGAGAAAAATCTAGCTATAGAATTCGATGGAATTTACTGGCATTCCGATGCTCCAGGAACAGCAATTTGTGAAGTTCCTAGTAAAGAGTCCCGGGATTTTGCAGCTTATAGAGGTCTAGAAAAAACAAAAGCTTGTGAAGAGAAAGGTATAAGACTTATACACATTTTTGAGGATGATTGGATTCTAAAAAATGATATCGTAAAGTCAATCATCAGAGCGGCTCTTGGACAATTTGAAAATAGAGTGTTTGCAAGAAAGTGTACAATTCAGGAACTTAGTGTTCCTGAATATAGATCTTTTTTGGAAAATAATCATCTGCAAGGTTACAGTTATGCAGATGTTAGACTCGGTCTTTTCTACAACAATGAGTTACAGGAATGTATCGGCGTGCATACAAAAGGTACTCACGATAATAAACTGCCAGAACTTGTAAGACTGTGCACAAAGCAAAATACTCAAGTTTTAGGAGGTTTTGGAAAACTCTTAAAAGCTTGCAATTTGCCAAAAATCTGTTCATACATTGATAGAGGTACATTTGCAGGTAATGGATATAAAGCAGTCGGCTTCACTGTCGAAAGTATAAACAATCCTACATATTTTTACGTCAAAGGTTTTAAAAGGTTTCCAAGATACAACTTTACAAGAAAGTGCATAGAGAGACTTTTTAATAAAGGCCAGTTGAAATACTGGAATCCAGAAGAAACCGAGGAAATAAATATGTACAAAAACGGTTATTCAAGAATTTGGAACTGTGGCACAGTTAAAGTTGTATGGTCTAAAGTTTGACCTCTGGTGCATTAGACTCATCATAAATCTCTATTTCTTTTCCTTCCTTTAACCAATCTATCAACTGCAAAGTATTTACAACCTGCCAGTTCCATTCTCCTTTTTCATTTTTATCTATTGCAACTTTCCACAAATGGTTGTCAGACGATCTTACTTTTCTACCATCATCTAGCTCAATTTCAAAAATATCTCTTTTACCTTGAGGGAATATACCTATTACTTCTGTTTCACCTTCTGTAGGGGATTTTATTTTATCTCCCAATTGAACATCTTTCATTTCGTAATAGGTACCATCTGCTTTCATTATTTTAGAATACATTGGTTGAGCATTTCCCAACAAGTGTCCTTCAGTAGACATCATCTTTAACTGAAGATTGTTTCTAAACAACATTCTAGCAGAACCGCGACCTGCTGTTGAATAAATAATTTTACTACAAGAAGGATCTAGTTTATCTGCGTTAACAACATCGTCACGACGACCAACTTTTTCAAATATTGGACTTTGCTCAATAAACTGCTCAAAAGGAGTACCTAACAAGTCCCATACTTTACCTAAACTATAACTGGCTAAAGCTACACAATAACTTGTCATCGCAGAATGCCCCAATAGCTTAAAAGGTTCTCTCATCAAACAAAAGTGAACCATATCATAGGATACGCACAAGTTGGAAAGCAAGGATTTTCCCCAGCCGATACTGGTTGAAAGAGCTAAACCTCTTTTAGGATTCAATGGATTTGGATCCATGAATTCGCAAAATGCTTTTTTAACATTAGGCCATAAACCTTCAGCTTGTGCACCTATCCATTCTGGAGTTAAATATTCTTCGGGAGTTGGAGGTTTTCTTTTATAAGATAATCTCCATCCTTCATTTGCAATTAAATCCTTATAATCGTTGTTTAAATCCGCAGTAGCTAACCAGTTTAATGCAGCTCTAATATTTCCAATACCAACCGACTCTATTTCAGGTCTTTCTAAAGCTTTTGGATCACCAGCTAAAGCATCAATAAGAATATCTGCTAAATTGTCGTCAAATGTTTGGAAATGCATATTCTTATCATTTAACTTTTTTGCTTCTGCTAATCTCAGTGTGTTACTCATTATAAAATATTTAGTTATGTTTTAAGGGTTTGCACAAAGGAATAGCCCTTCAGCTATTGAAGGGCTTTAATTTGAAAAAAGATGTGTTTAACGTCTTCCTGAAGTAGGTCTCATAGTTGTTTTTGATTCAAGCATTCTTTTACGTGCAGCAACACGTTTTTTAGCTTCAGCAATTCTTTTTGCACGAGCTACGCGAGCTTTTGCTTCTGAAACTCTTTTACGTTGCTCGATTCTTTTTTTAGCTTCAGCAATTCTTTTTGCACGAGCTACGCGAGCTTTTGCTTCTGCAACTCTTTTTGCACGAAGAGCTTTACGTTTTGCAGCTTCTTGTAATTCCTCTCCATCTTCATCTGAATCCTTGTCTGCATCTGCATCTTCATCTTCAGATTCATCTAAAGCTTCGTCTTCATCGAGGTCTTCTTCATCTTCGTCTTCAACGTCATCTTCACTTGCGAAAACTGCATCGATGTCTTCTTTTGATACAACACCGTCAGCTACAGCTGTTTCAACAAGATCGAGAATTTTACCAGCAAGATCCTCATCAGCTGTATCTTCTACATCTTCTGTAGCATCTGCTTCAATTTCAATCTCGTCTTCATCTTCTCTAAGAGCTGATTCTCTTAAGTTACGTTTAAGAATTGCTGCTCTACGAGATTTTTCAGAACCGTTTGTTCTTGCTATCATATAATTATCTCCTATAGGAGCTTTCCATTACAGAAAGCTTTTCTTACCCCTAAATTAGTGTAAAAGAAAAAATGTTAAAGTGTAAAACCTTTCGTAGATACTGCTGTCGTACCTAGTATATAGTAGATTGTAAACTTTCTCAAAGTTTCTTCTTTTCTATAGATTTTCTTACACTCAGTCTGCATAAATTGTCCAAGAGTTATTTTATCTGAATACTTACACTGTTCAGAATTTATTCCATAAACAACATCTTTGTACTGAGCAAATCTTGTAGATTTGTTTAAAACAACAATGTTTCTTTCCCAGCTCTTTATGTTGTATCTAAATGCTCTGGATAATGCTTCATCCAAGTCTGCCAGATCTAAATTGCGAATCTTGTAAATGTGAAAATATTGTTCAGCTCGGTTTAAATCCTTGAGCATTTTATTTGGATTTTTCAGAAACAGAGCTTCTGAGTAACTAAAAGATGTTTGTTGTAAAAAGTTTTGTCTTGGAATTAAAATTATTCTAGCTTCTGTAAACATATTTTGATACTTCTTTTGTAATAGTTCCAGTTTTTTGCAATTAATTACATTTTCAAACACTTTTTCTGAAACAACAGTCGTTAAGTAATTCAAATACTTAATTTCTCTTTCATCAGCTGTCGAAATATTTGTAAAAATTTCTGTCATTTTTTATTCCTTTTTTGAAAGGTAGCTTTGATAAAAAACTATATTATAGATATAATATAGTTAAGGTTACTAATTAATTATTACAAAGAGGTATAAAATGAATTCAACAAAATACGTAGCAGATTATGACACACATGGTATTGTTAAGATTGAAGAAATCATAGAAAACAAATACTTAGAGGAAGCAAAAGCTTATAGAGATCTTTTTAAGGAACTTACACTTAGTGGTAATGTTACAAGATCAAATAGATCTGAAGAAGATCTTCAAAAGGATGTAGAAGCTACAGAACTTTTAAAAGAGTTGTCTACTGGTTTAAATCATCCTCTTGCTTGGGGATTTATGCTTTACAATGAAGCTTCTATTACAAAGATTTATTGGACACAACGTGTTGGTAAACTTCGACAAGATAAAAGAGAATTCTTCAATAAAGATAAGTATTTAGAATGGCTTACAGAGATACACGCAGTACTTATCAAAGGCCATACAAAATACACAGATCCATTGTACTACTATAAACTGGGTAAAAAGTCAAGAGCAGGTGAAGTTGTTGGAGATTACGATGTTATGAATAGTTTCCGTACACACTGGAATATGTACTTCCTTCCAATCTTAGCAATGTATCTATATGCGGAAGATCAAAAGTACAACGATTACGGTATCAGTATTGATGCTGCTCTTGAGAACGAGAATGGTGCTGGAAATCACTTAGAAGCAGAACTTGCAAGACATGTAAAATCTTACACTGCTGAAGATCAAGCATCATTTATTGCAATTGAGAATTTCTTAAGATCTTTTACAAAAGCTCCTTTAAATCAGCCAATTCCATTAAATACTGGTGCTAAAGCAGCTGGTGTAACTTATCGAGAAATTATGCTTTCAATTGTTGATGGAACTTGGACATCAGGAAAAGCTGCTTACGAAAAGTTCTTAATTGGACCAAGTATTCAAGCAAAGGTACTTCAAAAAATTAAGTTTGAAATGGGTAAACACGGTTTCAGTCTTGAAGAATTCGGAAGATATCTAGAAGATTATCGTACGACAGCAATTGATATCTTAAACGGTATCGATGCATCGTTTAGCTTTGAAGATGCTTAAAGTAAAAAGTTAAAAATAGAGAGCTAAAAAAGTTAAAATTTAAAAAATTGATTTAGGCTACTGGCAACAGTAGCCTTCCCTTTACTATATTTCTGTTTAAGGAGTAATCTATGGAAACAAACAAAGATGTAGTGGATCTTTCAGAAGATAAAAAGAAAGAAGTTGAAGCTAAGCTACAGGAAGCTATAAAAAATTGGGAGGATGTAGAAAAGTTTAAGCTTGAAAGTTTTAATAAGCTTCAAAAACTTTACGAAACTGCTAGTCCAGATCTTATAGAGAAAGTGAATAAGAAGTTCCTAGAGGCTGTAGCTGCAACAGGTAGCACATTTAAAGAAATTGGAAAAGAGTTTTTTGAAAGAATGAATGAGGCTTTCAAAGATGTTTTCAAACAGATTCCTACAGATAGAGTACTTGATGCAAGAACTCGTAATTTGTATACAGCTATTGCACTTTCACTTTTTGGCGATATTGAAGACTTTATGAAAACAGATGAAACTAGAGAACAAGCTTTAATGCATGTTAATTTCATCAATGCTGCTTTTAGAGCAAAAGGTATTCGTTATAATGGATGTAAAGCACAGTGGGATGCAGAAGATAAAGCCCTCAAAGAAATGAAACAATCCTTATCGTAACTAGATAAAGTATGACAGAAGTTTCATTTAGAAAGTTGTCTAGAGAGATTGCGGAAACAACAGCTTTGCCAAATCTACCTAGACTTCCCAACCCGATAAAAGACATAAAAAGAGCAATTGAGACAATTACAGACTTACCTTCTGTTGCAACATATACTCCAGTAACTACAAAATGCGGTTTAGGTAAAACTCAAGGAACAAAAGGTCAAGCTAGAGGAATGGAGTTTGATTCATATTGGGAATTTGCTTGGTACATATACCAAGTGGATATTCTTGGGAACGTAGTTATTAGAAATACGACCGATAGTTTTACATATACAAACGAAAATAATGAAAATGCTAGATTTTATCCTGACTTCAAGATGCAAGGACAGTATCACGAAATAAAAGGTATTTTCAGAACTAACGATATTTTAAAACAAGATGCAACTTTAGGTTTAGTAACATTCTGGGGACCAAACGAAATGAAACCTATAATGAAAGAGGTTTATGAGAAGTTTCCAGACTGGAAAAACGAATATGTGGAGATGTCTCACGCAACAAAATATGGAAAAACCAAACTATAATCTAATTTTAGAAAAAAACAAAGGAGTCTAAATGATCGAAGATGTTCGTTGTAGAATTTACAACAAAGATTTGAATTTTGATCTTACTATTCCTGACTTTTCGTCAGATGTATTAGCAAGACTATATAAAGAAGAAACAGCTTTGTCACTTCCGAATATGAGAATTGTCCTTCCAGACAACTATGTAAATTGGCTTTTAGAGAGTGACAAGTTCGGTCCAGTACTTGAGGAAGTAGCTACATTTATTGGAATTTCAACAGAGAGGTTTGCACAAATCTTTCTACTGTACGTAATGGGAGCAAATCCAAAAGCTACAAATACTTTCTTACATCCAGAAGTAACAAAAAATAAAAAACATTTCTTAGAAGCTTTTACAGAGTTTAACAAAGCTTATATGGTTGAACCGGATAAGATTAAAAATACGATTTCGCCAGATATTATGCTTTGTGCAATTTGTTACACCTTAATGCACAAATATAGAAAATATGAGTTTGAAATTCCGGCAAATATTCTTCCTTACATGCTCACCATTCTAAACAGTGAAGAGGATCTTGAACAATATCAACCAGATGTTGAGGCTGGAGAAGGAGTATTTAGTCCTTACTAGAATAAACAACTTCCATTGCACAAACAGTAGGTATCGTTGATACCTGCAAAAACTTATATCACTTTTACACACTTAGGAGAAAAGGTAATGGGAAAAGTAGAAACTATTAAAGAAAGGGTAGAATGGTTCTCTAATGCAAAGGATAAGACCTGCAGAGGAGTATTTAAGCAAGATGTCGGCATCAATTTCGTTCTTGACGAAATTAAAAATGCACCTATAGAGTTCGCTAGCTTAGACTCAAGAACTAATCCAAATGTTTATGCTGAGGATTATTTGGTAATCGAAACAGCAGTAACGTTAGATGAAACTGCATTAGAAAAGATTCCTTTCAGATTGTTAGATCAATCAAAATCACCAGATAACCCTGGTTACAAGATTTATAAGTTCCAGGTAGAAGAACCTTCAGAACAATTATTGTAAAGAAGTAGAAAGCCCAATAACTAAAACACTGCAATTTTGTGTTGCAGTGTTTCCTTTCTAATCATAGATATTAAAGATTATACATCCGAACTAAATTAGAATATGAATAAAATTGCAACAAATAGCGAAACCTATACTTTGCTAATTTCGAAGTATATGAATAATTTCATCAATGATATTTCTGAAAACAAGGAAAAGGTCCTAAAGAAGCTTGAAGAGTTTCCTGGAAAGAGTCATACACTTATTAAAAAAGCTATACTTGAAGGCCCAGATTCTTTACCTACTGATGATACAACTATCTGTAGAGATGTTTTTAATTTTATTGAGTTTTATTCGACCGGAAAATACTCGGATAATATCGAAGTTCAGTTTGTAGGAAAAGAAAATGCTAAAGAGTAATCACTACAACCTTTATACAGGTATTGGAGAAAAGTTAAAGCTTTATAAAGAAAAGGTTTATAGACTCAGACCAAATGTTCAAAACGAATTTGTAGATGAGAAATATAATTGCATTGCAAAAAGACTTACTGTTCCTTTAGAGCAAGATGCAGTTTACAAAACACAATTCTTTAACGAAATGTTAGCTTGTGCTTTGCAACCTTTGAATAATGATACTCAATTCATACTTTATAATGTGGACGGCAAGATAGAAAATCCTTATAAATACTTACCAACATTGTCCGAGGATTATGCATCGATTATATGTCAAATTGAACCTGAAAAACCTTTTACAGAAATTTCTATAGTTATATATTGTGGACCAGATATTAATAAAATTCTTCTATCTGATGGATCTGTTACAATGGACGCTGATTATGTACCTACAAAAGATACAGATGTCATTACAAAAGAGTATGCGGATCGTCTTATAGAAAACTTTACAGCTTTTAGTTATCCACTGAAGCATTTTACAATTAAGCAAGGAAATGTAGGACCTATTGGAGCATATTGCTTTCTTGACAACAGTTTTTACGACAAAGTTCTTTTTATTAGAAATCACAATACAATGAAAAGAATGGATGATTGTGAAATTACTACAGATAGTTTTGCTCTTCCGAATACATTTACAAAAAGTGTACAGATTGGCTTAGTTGTAGATGGAACAACTACACATACTGCTCGCATTTCTGAAATATTAGATGGTACAGATCCAAATTGGACGCTTATGAATACCGACAACGTATATACAGGTACTGTAGATCAAATCTATTGGAGAAATGCTTATAGTCTTAGATTCAATCTAGAAAGTTTTCTTTCAAAATACAGTGCTTCTAAACCTTATATGAACATTGGTATAAAGGTTTGGGATGAGGAAGGTCATACAAGATACAGTGATATAGATGTATACGGTATTGATGAGTACATTGAGTCAGCTAAATCTCTAGCTAAAATTGAGTTTATTAATGAAAACTTTACAAAGTTTAAATCAAAGTTTGTATCTGGTGAAGGTTATTTTGAGAATGACCTTGATAAAGTTTACGAACTTCCAATAACACTTACAATTGAAAATAATTTTTTACAATTCTTTAGATTAAAAAATAACTTAAAGCTTTCTGTAGAAAACGATGCAGGAGAAGAAACTTTTGCTTGCGATCTTCCAATAATTTCACATCAACCTGTTGCAGGAACATTTAGGATAAACACGAAAATTGAGTTTACACTTGCCAGTAAAACAATTCATCTAAGAGCATATAATGTAAAAAACGAGCTTATGTATGATGAAACTCTTACATTAAATGTTGTTCCAGATAACAGTGATGAATCAAATAGAGTTACAACTCCAGCCTCATCAGAAACATATCCATCTTCTGATTACGGTAATCCTTGGGATTCGAAGGCTCCTTTACAGACTTGGGATATGAAGCTTAAGGAAGGAGAATATACTTCAAATACTTTGCAGTCTGCAGTTTGCTTTGTAACAAAACCAAAGGACTGTTATAGTCATATCAACATTGATATTGATCATGATGGAGATATGTACATTCTATCAGAAGGTAATACAGGTTGGTTGAGTTGTCAAAAAGCAGCAGATGCTTTTAAAATTCCTACGAACAATGGTCATGGATGCAAATTAAACGAAGGTTACTTTACATTTGGTAAAGTTAATTATAAAAGTAATGTGTTTATTCGTATAATAGGAGCTACGAAAGTGGTCTTTAAATCCGCAATTTTAGGTTAGATTAAAAAAGCTTCTGAAATATACTCAGAAGCTTTCTCTTTGTTTAGATTAGAATTACCAATTCTGAATTTTTACTCTTTAGACAAAAATAAAAGGTTGCTCTTTCGAGCAACCTTTTTATTTAATGCTTTACAAAAGCTCTAGATTAGAATCCAGCTGTTGCTTTGTATGCATCTTCCTTGATACGATCTTTCAAGTGGTTGATAACAATGCGGCTTAAGTATTTTGGATTCAAGAGTGCTTTGTCTCCAAATGTTGCTAAACCTGCACGTGTGTTGAATGTTGGGTATTCCAACTTGTTGCTTACGAATGGAACTAATGTACCAAATACTACTGCAACGTCGTTTTCAACTTTTGTATTCTTGAATACGCACAATACTTCGTTATCTGGGATAACTTCGATTGGAGCTTTGAATACTTCGATACCGTCTAATTCACCAATTTTGTAAACACCTGTTGGATCTTGAATACCTTTTGGTGTGAAACCAGCCATAAGTTTCAAGTAAGGTGCTACAGATACACCAATTACCAATTTGTTGATTGCACCACGGTGAATATCACTGTAAAGTGCAGCACCAGCTAATTCAATAGCACTTGGGAATGTGTTAGCGATATCTACATAAGAATCTTTTGTAGCAGCTGAACCAGATGGAACATCTCCTGTAGCATAAGCTGCATCGAATTCTACTGTGTAGAATGCTGGGTTTGTACAAGCGATTGCATAAGCATCTTTGAATGCTTGTAAGTCGATTTGACCGTGAATAACCTCAGCTGCAGCAGAAAGAAGAAGATCATCTACTTGAGTATTGAATGTTGAGTCAAGAGTGATTTCTGCAAGTTTTGTCCAAGAAACACCTACAGATGTTCTACGTGGTCTTAATTCGTATACACTCATATACAAGTTAACTTCACCAAGATTTTTACCTGTGTAATCTGTTTCTGATTCGAAACGACCGTAAGCATTTACACTTGTAGGTACTTCTGCACCTTCTGGTAATGTGATAACTGTTTTAACTGTTCCGTCTTTTGAAGCACGTGGTTCATCTTTAGCAGTTGCACCTGCGAATTTTTGTCCAATGTAGTAGCTGAAATCGCTTGGATCTTGGAATGCAATTACATTTCTTTCATCTGTTCCAACATAGATTTTTGTTGAACCTGGAACATAGAATTCACCGTTTTCACCGAAAGGACCACCTTTCCATTCAACTGTGATTGTGTTACCTTCGATTTTAACGTTTGCTGTATTAGCAAGTTCGTTAGCGAAACGAGATTCTTTTGATTCATAAATTGATTTGCGAGCATTTGTGTTTACTGCACCGTTAGCTGCACGAGCTTTTCCACCATAAGCTGGATTTAAACCATTGTAACCACCAATTTCTCTTTCAGCTGAAACTGTATTAGCATCAAATCCATATGGATCCTGATCAGATTTTGCTGCATCGAAGCTCATTGATCTTTCAGCAAAGTTACCTGCATCTGCTGCAGCTGATTTGCTAAAATATGGTTTGATGTAGTAGATAGCATCGCGTGCTGTTTCCATTGCATATTCGCTGAATACGTTACCACGGTTCAAGTTTGTCATTGTCATTTGAACCAATTTCATAACGTTAGCTGGAGCCATTCTTTGGAATTCAGCTGATGTTTCTTGCTCGTTCAATTGTTTCATGAAACGTGCTTGGTTTGTCAAGTTAATAGCTTGATTTTGGCGTACTTTTGCTTCATTTAAAGCTGATAATTCACCTTTGAATAATGGGTGATTGTCCCAAATTTGAGCAGCTTTTTCAGCACGAGCTGCTTTTTCTGAAAGTCTTTTTTTAGCTTCAGTTTTAAGAATTACTTTTTCCTGAAGAGGTGCTTTCATTTTTTTAGATTGTAACATTATCTTCATCTCCTATAAAGTTTAAACTTTCTACAACAGAATTAAAAATAACTTATCGAAAAATCTTATTCAAAAGATAAAAAAAGTTTAATTTTTAATGAACCAGTAAACATGTTTTTGAAGGTTTTTCATACAGAAAAACAAACAATGCTTTCCAGTCTCTAAAAGAAAGTCGATATAACAATTAGTGAAAAAAATAAAAAGCTTTTTAAAAACTAACTAAAAACATGAAGTTTATAATAGAAAAATCAACTGAACCTTTTAGATTTAAAGAAACATGGAACTATACAGTCGAATATGATGAACGTTTTAACAAATATGGCTTACTTCTAGATGGATGTTTGTTTACATTTTTAACAGAAGATCAAGCTACTCTCCTCAAACAAACTATTACAGAACCTAAATTTGAAGAATTTTTCAATTCTGTAGGTATTGGGGATAGAAATTTAAATATGCAACCAAAAGCTGCTTGTTCTGATGACTATTTCAGGCCAACTGGTGAAATAGAATTTTAAAACTTTTTCGAAAGTAAGTGTACCTTAACACCTATAATATTGTTAGAGGTACACAAGTATGTCAAAGATTTTAGTTAATTTACCACAACAGACTTATATTTTAAGAAATTGTTATGTTTTAGGTGCAAAAGACACGCCTTGCTTTTGCGATGAGTGCGGAACAGCAATCAAAAATGTTTGCGTTGTTCAGGGAACAGCAACTGGTGAATATTTTAATCTTGGCACAACTTGTGTTGAAAAACATAGCAAAGAAGATGAAAACTTTTTAACAACAGCTTCTCAAGCTAGATTAAAGACAACTAAAAAAGCTATTTCCAAAATAAACAAATTCATTAAACTTTATAAAGAAGTTTCATCAAATCCAGATGTAGTCGGAAAATTCTTATCAATACATACAGAGAAAAAGCATACAAGTAAGGGTTTTGTTACTCATGCAAAAGTAACACTTTTCTGGCTTTATGATCCTGAATCACAAATTGGCCGTTCAAATGAAAATTGGTATCTCGGTACAAAATCTGGCTTTGCCTGGGATTCATCTAGACATGTAAAAGATGATATTGAACTCGATCTTGGCTGGATTGATGTATCGAAAAACTCAGAATTAAGAGAAATCTTCTCAAATACAGAGTGGGAGTATCCAGTAACAGATGATTTTTCAAACGATGCACTTGTTGCTGCTGAAAAAGCTGGATATCAGGACCCAGAATTCGGAAAAGAATGGAGCAATAATCATTTCGATTGGTACTTGAGACAACGTTATTCAAAATGGTATGCTGATGAGCACAAGATCTGCAATGAAATTGCACAACTAAAAAAGGAACATGGAATTACTTGGTAGGAGGTATATATGAAGTACGTTCATTGTAAGTATTGTTATAAAGGTTGGGGTAAAGTCGGAGATAAATGCATATATTGTCGACGCGTTTTGAAATAGTATATACTTTTAAGGAGGAGTATTCGTGTTTAAGGTAACATTTGTAACAAGAGATTATGGTTCATATGCATATGAAGAAGAGAAGCATGAGTTTTGTTTTGACCTCGAAAAAGATGCTAAAGCTTTTTACGACGATCTTGAAAACTTCATAGAGGAAAGAACTGGAGGAGACTCTTATGTTGTTTCTAAATCTAAACCTGAAAAGTTGAACGATTTAGTTTTATATAGATACGATCCATATGCTAAAAAACTTTGTCGTATAGATTAAAAGGAGATTATAATGGCAAAATTTTATGACCAACAGGACGATAGACCTACTAAAATTGAAAAATTATTGAGAGCTTATAAAGAAAATAAGCTTGATGACTTTGAAGCAAGAGACGCTTTTGAGACTCTTGTGGATGATGAAGTTGATTTTTGTGAAGATGCCAAAAGCGAAATTGAAGACCTTAAAGGGAGATTAGAGCGTATTGCTAATATTGCGGATGGATATTATTAATGCAAGGAATGTTGAATCATGAGCAAAAAATCTAAAAAGAAACAAGGATCAAAATGGTATTTCGCATTAAGAGGATCTAGTACTATACAAAGTATATATGCTGAAACTATAGAAGAAGCTGCACAAGTACTGGACGAGAAATATGGGGAAGGTAAGTACACTCTAGGTCATCTGAATAAAGCTCTTTCCAAAGAACAAATAAAAAGAGATAATGAAATATCGGAAAAAGTAGCACGAGATCTATTTGGCGAAACAGCTGGTAGAATTATGCATGATATAAACAATCTTTAGGAACACTTTACGGAGGTAAAAAAAGTGGACTTTGAACTTTTTAAGAAAGAGATTGATAGAATTAAGCAAGCTAAGTTTGGTGCAGAAGAGAAAGAAAGAAGAGAGCGTGAGGAAAGGTATGAGCAAGCTATCAAAAGTTTGTTGGAACTTTTAGAAAACCTTAAGCCAGCTATCGAGTATGTTACAAAAGAATTTAATCTATTCAACGATGTTAAAGAAATAGGATGTACCGTACCCTATGCATACTCTGCAAGTATTCGATGGTCTGAAAACTTTGATAATGCAGTTTGCCTTTATACAGGTCACGGTACTACTCTTACGTTTACAGTAAATAGTCTTATCAATAGAAAGACTAAAGTAGATAAGGATTCTTTACAATGGATTGAAGACGCTTTTTGTTCAAAGAACTCAGTATTTTTTGCAGAGAGTTTATTAAAAAAATTAGAGTCCAATACACTCTACGTTGGTCGATAGGAGGTAATGTATGTCGATATTGGAAATTCATGATAAACCTTTTAATTATTTATTGCAGGTTGAAAACGAATATAACAAAGTTGTAAAAAGGTTTGACACCAAAAACAAAGACTACTTTGATGCTCTTCGAGAACTTCGAGACAACTACACTAAAGACTACGATGCAATAGATGCTAAAGCTAATCAGCTCATCTATGGAAATCCTGAAGGTAAGTTGGATCGTAAATATAGAGATAGATCTGATTTATATATTAAAGTTGTTAAAAGAAGCCAAAAGTACAAGAACTGGATAAACTTTTTTATAGCTATTGGGGCTGCAGCAGTATTTATTACATTGGTTCGAGCTATTGTTTGGCCTTTTAATTTTGGGTCACATTATATTGGTAAAGGTTTTGAAAACTTTCTTCATATAGTCACAATAACTGCGGCTTGGTCAGGCTTTCTTTTTAATTCTATAATCTTTTTCAAGTCTCTCAAATATTGGTCTACTCAACCACTTAATACTAGAGCAGAAAGAAAGTGGCTTAAAAAATATTTTCGCAATATTAAAGATATAACAATTGCAAAAAGTTATTTAGAAATTTTAATTCAAAGAGAAGAATCTATTGAAAAGTATATTAATCTAGGCGATACCTGTATAGAAGTCCTAGATGCTAAATCTGAAGTAATTTCTAAAATGAAAAGAGATGTTGAAAAGGTTGTAGATGATTTTATGCACAATGGGGAAGTTTGCACTGCACTAGATCGTGTTTTGGAAAGTTGGAAAATATATCAGTAGAAGTTAAAACTTTTTAGAATGCTTTGCTATAGGAACACCTATACTGTTATATGTACAGTAGGAGTTACGAATATGATTAAGATTTTTAGAATTTTGGATTTGACTGTAAGTTTAGTTCTTGTAGCACTTGGTGTTGCAATTTTCTTTATTGCAAAGAATTGGTGGGCTGTAGCTCCTGTAGGTGTTGCCTACATTATTTGGGAAATCATTGTTTTTAAGACATACTATAAAGCAAGAAAAGTAAATAGAAAAACTTGGAATGCTGGTTACAATTGTGGTTATGAAAGTGCACTAGAAGATGACGAGGACGATGATTATAGTTTTTATGATAATGAAAGTGACCGTTTATAATCAGGAGGACAGCAATGGATGAAATCATTAGAATTTTGATGCATCGTGACGGTATTGACAAAGTGGAAGCTAAAGATATGATTAAGAGCTTTTTTGATGATGCTGAAGATGCCATCAATTCCGGCGATTATGAAGCTATTGAAGATATCTTGATGGATGATCTTGGTCTCGAACCTGACTACATTCCACAGCTTTTAGGTCTATTCTAACTAATTGTTGTAGGAGCATATATAATTATGAAGAATTTTAGAGAAGGTAGAGTCAATAGAGACCAGGTTTTTGATATGCGTAGTGCCCGGAGACATGTTGCAAAAATTGCTGAATCTGTTGGCCTTAGAGCAGAGTATCGTGAAGCAGATGCAGATTCGTTCACTGTTCTTTTTTACAGTGGAGACAGTCGTCTTTTAAGTTCTGTACCAGTAGCTAAGGTATACAATGCAACTGTCACTTTCACTTTTAAGGATTCTGGATACACTATAGATGATGAGCATGCAGACTACGATAGATTCCAAGGTGACTTTTCAAAAGGTTGGACCGAATTTGATCAAGATGTAAAGGACCTTTTAACAGATATGATAAACAATTTTTCAAAAAAGGAAATGAAAGAATCTGTTATTCCTGCAGATCAGGAAGAAATTCTAAGAAAAGTTATTGCAGAAGCGTATCCTGAATATGTCGGTATAATTGACGACTATCTTAAAAATGGACTTGAAGGTTGCGATGGTTGCTTTGACGATGATAACGATCTAATCGATGATTTTATTGCATACGCAGAGTATATTTTAGGAAAATAATTTTTCTGAAAAAAGCATCAATGTTGTTTCGTTGATGCTATTCCTATCTTTAAGTATTTTCTAGAATTCTATTCTTTGGCATTTTTCTACTTGCAATAATTCTTGCAGTTGGATAAATCTCGTCATAAAGGCTATCCTCGAATTCTGGTTTATCTAAATCATAATCATTCAATAATGGAAAAGACTTAATCAATCTTCTAACATTGTCAGGTATATCATCTCTGTACTCGAGTAAATATGCAAAGTTGCGAGCAATTCTTTCTGCTTGACCAGGTTTAGGTCGATCTAAACTATTTACCAAGCAATCTGCAGCTTTCACTAAAAGTGCAGAAGGACTTAACTCCAAAAGCTCTCGATTTATATATTCCTCTTTTCCTAACCTATCCACTTCAGGTTGAAAGTTTGTTACTTCCTCTACAATTTGGGCAACTGTTGGTCCGTAAATAGCTTCTAACTCTTCTGCAGTTGTATCTGTATCTTCCAAAGTATCGTGTAAAAGAGCTGCTTCTATTTCTGTAGCTGTTCCACCATAGGCAGCAACAACTTCAGCTACCATTTCAGGATGCACGAAATATGGCTGACCAGATCCTCTACGAACCATTCCAGTATCATCGTGTTTACGTTTAGCAAAACTATAAGCATATTGTAATTGTGGATTTTCAATCATAGGGTTTTCAACTAATCTTTGCATATCAAATGTAATTAGTTATATACTAATATGTATGAAAATATTTTACATAAGACACGCTCCAACTATGGCCAATCTAAACGGTGACATAGTTGAAGATTACGATGGACAAAGCATAGTTTTCTTTGATAAAGATAAATGGTACGAAAAAGTGGGGTCAAATCTTCCGAAAGATTTTAAGTTATTTATTTCACCTGCAAAAAGATGTAAAGAAACAGCTAAAGTTTTGTTCCCAGATAAAGAGTATACAGTCGTACAAGATCTTGCAGAGTTTGACTTAAGTGAGCTTAATAAGTCAGGCCAAAAGTTTTGGGAGATAGATGAAGAGACATTTAACAAGTATGTTTTCTTACCAGAACGCAGCATTATCAATCGCTGGTTGATTGCTCTCGAAAGTATGAAAAGCAAGTGCGACAGTAGTGACGACACAATCGTTGTAATTGGCCACGGATTTTACGGAAGACTTGTAAATGAAATATACCAAAACAATGATGACTCTGTTTTTGATATTCTTAATTCAAAAACCTTTTCTTTTGGAAATCTTGATATGATGGAAATTGAAAAGAGCCGAGTTCAGAAAGTTTACAGGATGTAATTATGGAATTTTACATTACTTATTTTTATCACATTCGAAACCTTTCTACAGATACTCTTCCGATAAGTATCAATAGTGGTGAGCCAAGTTGGTACCACAACTTTCAATCCAGAGATACAATGTTTAAGGATAAAAGAGGAGTTTGGAATGGAGGATATATCGATGAGATATCGTCATCCAATTTAGATAGTACTGATGCTCATGAAACTTGTACAGATTGTGGAAGAGTAAAACTTGTAGGTAAAGATTGTCCTTTTGCAAAAAATTATCGAGCAAAATTAGACAAATTAGACTTTAACAAAGTTTACAAAAAGTTACTCAAGGTAGCAGAACATTTCGATTGCAATAAAATCTGTTTTGTTGTATATGAAAAACCAGATGTTGTTTGCGGTGAAAGATGGGTAATGAAAGATTGGTTTGCAGATCATGGAATTCAAATAGAGGAATTTAATCCAAAGAAAAGCTGAACGTAGATCTCCAAAAGCAACTATAATATTAATTATTAGGGGGCTACGGATATGAATGAATTCGAATTAATGCAAATCGATGAAGAGGTTGAAAATTTCTTTAATGGAAATCTTGAATATGAAGAACTTGGACCTTCTGCTCGTTCAAGAGTTGCTGAAATAATTCAAGAATTGAGTGATTAGAAGATGTTAAGAGAGTATAAAAATGCAAATTGTTATTGATGAAAAGGATTTTACTAGAAACAAACCTTACAGAGTTGAAATTGAGTTTGATGATGAAAAAGTTGTAGAAATTTTAAAGTGCGCTAGAATTACAGCAAAGGATGGAATCATAAACAATTCCGATGTTATTAGTTGGATTCCATCTGCTATAAAAGGTAGTATTTATCTCTGTTTCCCTGAAACAGATAAGTTTTACTACATTAGTCCAAAATGTTGGAAAATGGATATAATCTCAATATTAAATGATGACAAGCTTTCAAGTGAAATTATTACTGAGATATGCTTTAGGACTGCAAAATGTTTGACAGTTTTACTTCAAGCTGATCTTAAAATGCATGAAGATCCTCCTTCGTTTGAAGAGTTCGTAAAAGACTTCTTTAAAAAGAATCCCGATACATTAATAACTGTTACAGAATTTTTAAGAAAACTTGTAGATTGTACAAACATTATAGCAGAAAATCTTTCAAAAGCAGCAAAAGCAGATTGGCATACATCTTCAGGACTTTATGTATCGAAGGAACCTGTGTTGATGAATAGAAGTGCCATCAATTACTTTGCAAATGCTTTGAATGGAGATGTTTGCTGGGATATACCTTCAGGTAAAACATCTTGTACAGTAAATCATATAGAAGGTGGAATAATGGTACGTTCTGAATTCCTTGCAAAGGAAAATGGATTATATGAATTGGTAAACACTTGTACGAACTAAAAGGATTAATTTAAATTAAAGGAAAAAATAATATGTCGAAAGTTTTAGTAATTTCTGGTACTCATGGAAATGAGACCAATGCTGTTCAGGATGTATACGACCTTGAATTAAGATATGAGGATCAAGACATTCGCGATGTTATATTTTATCAAGCTTGGAATCTTACGGCTTTAGATGCAGGAACAAGAGAGTTTGTTAGTTACTCAAACGAACTTCCCGATGATCTGAATCGGGCTTTTCCAACAACACAAAATGTAGATAAGGAAGACTTGATATATGTTCTTAAAGGTATCATAGATAAGGTGGACATTATTATCGATGTTCACAATTCCGAACTCTTAAAAAATTGCGTTGTCATTAATAACGATTCTAGAGCCCAAAATTATGTAAATTTCTGTAAAGAAAATGACATACCTTTTATTGTAATTGAATCAACTACGAACACAATTAAGAGATTTGCACTTAACAACGATAAAATTGGTTTTACTGTTGAAATTGGAGATATGAATTTCTCTGATAGTACCGAAGGTGTTGACTTTTTAGATAAACTTATCAAAGCTTTGCGAGCAGCTGATTTAGAAACATTAAGACGCTCTGATCAGAATCCTCTTGATGCATCTCAAGTCGCAAAAACAATTTATGCACATTCTCGAGGTTTATTAAGAACTTTTAGGAACAATGAATACAGTAAAAAGCCAAAACGTTCAGAAGTTCTAAAACATTACTTAAAAGGTGAAAAAATCTTCATAATTGAAAATCCTACAAAATCTACATGTCGTGGTGAAGAAATTGTTGCTCCTTGTGATGGTTATGTAATGGATATGGTTGACTCATACTGGGTTAATACTGGAGATGTTATTCTTAATTTCCAACCAGACTTATAAAGGAGATTTTATATGCAGTTTTTTATTTTAACTTCTATTACAGTACTTTTTGCCTTAATAGCAGCAGAATGCATCTTTGAAGCATTCTTTTATGGATATCATTGGCTTTCAAAAAAGTATCATCGTCAAATTGATGACAATTGTCTTTGTCGAAAATACCTTGGAAATATCCTAGGTGCTTGGTTTTTTATAACACTTGTAATCATTTCAATTGTAAAGATTTTTTAAAAAATGAAACAGCTCTACATACGTAAAGGTAATTTAGAAGAAAATAGAAACATTCTCATAATTGGGGAGGAAGCAGAGCTCGGTAGTAGAGATTCTGCTTATAAACCTAAAGGTACTTTGCATCAAAGAATGCCTAGAGATCCTTACACTGGAGCTGAAAACCTTGCTTACATTCATGCTTGCAAAAACATTCTTTTGATCTCATCTCAATATAAAAACGATCATGCAGTACACGATTTTGTAAAACGTTTTTGTAAAGATCTAGTAGTTTGGGACGGTGAAAGTAATCAAGGTTTAACAAATTCAAGAGAAGCTTTCATCTGTAAAAGTAAAAATGTAGATAAGACTGTTAGAATCTTACGAAAAAGAATTCAAGCAGTTGTTAAACCAGAAAGCTTTAAACAGTTTTTACAGAAAATATACTACAGTCTTAAAGTAAAGAAAAAGATAAAATCTAAACGAAAAGTACGTAACATAAAACTCTGGTTAGTGATAATTCTAATCACTGTTTTAAACTTTCATCCAGTCACAAAACCTTTTGTAAGAAAGGTAGAAACAATCATTTATAATACAATAGCAAAACTTTTTAATTAAAAAGTCATTTTTTATCGAAACTCCTTAAAGGTGTCTACCTATAATATTGGTATATATAAGGAGATAATATGAAACTTAAGTCATTAAAATCTGTAGAATTAAAAGCTGTTGAAATTCCAAAACGAATTACTGTTCCGGATTTTGCAGATTCAAATAAATTTTCAGACCGAGTATTCGGTGCTTTTTGTAGAATAAATCCAGATCTTCCTTGTATGCAGGATGAAACATTCCTTAAAAGAGTTTTTACAGTATTAAAAGCTGCTGGTGGAGATGATTATTTAGAAAAAGCTAAACAATGTAAACTCTCAGAACTTGTTAGTAAGGATCCTGAAATTAAGAAATGGCGTCAGTGGTATGCAACCGAAAAGTTGCGATTAGCTGAATGGAGAAAAGCCAATAAAGAAGAAATTGCAAAACGTAAAGCAGAATTTAAAGATAAATACGGATATGCAATTGTAGATGGTGTAGAAGAACCACTACAAAGTTATGCAGTCGAGCCAGAAGGTTTCTTCTTCGGTCGAGGAGATTCACCAATCAGTGGTTACTGGAAATTCGAAAACACTGCAGCAGACCTTAGAATTAATTCAAATAGTAAAAATCTTCCAGTAGTCATCTATACAGGTGAAGATGAAGAAAAATTAATTACAGATAATTTCCCTTGGAAAGTAACTTGGGATCCAGATTCACATTTTGCTGCACAATATGATATTAAAATAGGTATTCCAAATTCTGATGGAACAATTAAAACAATTAAAGCCGAAAAGTATAAAATGATTCAATTCGGGGCTACATCTTCAGTGAAAAAGGAAGGTCAGTCGAAGAAGTATGCTGCAGCTTCTGAGCTTGGAAAATCTTATGAAAAAATTATTGAAAATGTGAAAAAGGAATTTCAAAAAGCAAGAAGCAGTAACAAAATTGCAGATTTAAGTACAGCGATTGCAGTATTTATGCTTTTTGAAAAAGGTATTCGTATTGGATCTGCTAAACCAACTGTCAACGGTACAAAAGGTCTTCTTTCTCTAGAATGGGGAAAAGATGTTAAGAGAGATGGTAATAAAATAAAATTTAATTTTTATGGAAAAGATTCTGTAAAAGATACAAGTTCGATCGAAACTGAATATGCTGATGTAATTGAAAAAGGTTGGAGTAAATATACAAAACTTTTTACAGATAAAGCTTCTATTAAAGAGTATATTGGAAAACTTGCACCTTCTGTAAGCGATGTATTTTCACCTAAACTTTGTCGTACGGCAGTTGCTGCTTCAGTAATGTTAAAAGCTCTTGACGAAGTTGTTGATAAGTACAAACTTACAAAAGAATCGCCAGAAGCTCTTAAAAAACTTGCATTTGATGAAGCAAATATGGCTGTTGCAAGACGCTTAAATCATCAACGCGGTGTAAACAAAGTTGCAGAAGCAAAACGTAATGAAGCAAATAAACTTAAAGAAGAAGCAATTAAAGCAAGAGTTATTAAAGTAAAAGAAATGAATGCAAAGAAACAGGAAAGAATTAAGGCTCTTAAAGCAGCTAAAAAAGATGGTTGGAAAGAAAAGGTTGCAAAAATTCAAGAACAAATGCTAAAAGCAGATGAAAGACTTGCACAAAGTAAACGTAATTTGAAGTTCAAAGAAGAAAACGGAAACATTACAGCTTCTACTTCGAAGGCTGCTTATATTGATCCTTCGATTGTTGCAGATTTCTGTACAAGAGTAGATTTGAAGCTTGAAAAAGTTTATACAAAGAGCCAGATAGAACAGTTCAGTCAGTTCTTTGGTGAAGATTAATTAGGAATCTAACAGTTCGTGTAAAAGCATTATCGTAGGAGGTTGAAAGATATGCGACAACGATTAATAACATTTAACAAATCTGAATTAGGAACATGGGATGAATTACTCAGTTGCAATTGGTTAGTAACTACAACTTCTGAAGGAGACGAACATTTACTGATAGGTGATATAGCTGTAACAGATGCTATAAAAGATATTCAATTTGAAGTTTCTTATCGAGATACACATCGTGAGCCCAAAGATCTTATTCTAGATATCCATCAAACAGATACTATCGCAAATTGGAAAAAATTTGAAAAGCATTTTGAGAATTGTCTTAAAAAAGTTCTCAAAGCCTCTGATGCAGAGAACAAACTTTTTGCTTTAAAGTCCTTTTTATGGAATAAAATGGCTAATGAGCTAATTAAAACTATCAAAGCCGAAAAGGAACCTTCATTACCGACTTCAATGGTCTGGTATCACACATTTAAAGAACCTTTTACAACTTACGATGGTGTAGTTTGGGGAAATGTAGACCTTCTAGTTGATTTTTCAGAAAGCACGCTTACTAGTGCTGCAACAAGATGGTTTACAACTCGTACAAATTACGGCCAAGCTGATAAAGATGATCTTGGAAACTATCTATTATACTACATTTACGGTACCTTAACTTACAAATACTCTATTCCAACAAATCCAGATTTAATTAATTATAAAGTTGAAGAAATGAGCACAGGCAGCTTTTTAAGTGAACTTGAAAAACATTTTAGCATACCTTCTAGAACTGAAATCAAAGCAAGTTTGAAAGCTTTTTTAATTGACAAGTTTTGGATTGCGGATTATAGATTACCTCCAACAGCAGCTAGGATTTTACAAGAGTTGGAAGCTACAAAAAAGCAGAAGGAACAGATAGCAAATGAATTTGAAATGCTGTTTAAATTGAGTTCTTTTCCAATTGATAACTACGTTGAAGAGTCAAAGCTTCAAACTGCATTAAATTCATTAAAAAGACAACTTCGTAATTTTAATGTGCGAACAATTACCGATTATTCATCTGTAGGCTTTTCTACAATTTATGAAGTTACTTGCGACTTTTTAGATTATCGTTTTACAATAACTCTTAATACGAAAAATAAATATGTCGTAGATTCTTTTGAAATTAAAGTTGAATCCGAAGGAAGAGTAATCTTCAATACTGTATTTACTTGCTGCGAAGGTAATGTTGGGGAGTTTGCAGTAATAATGTCTCAATACCTAGGAGATGTTTATTTGGCAAAAGCTTTTAAGAGACACATCGAGTATAAAATCGAAAGAAGTACTGGATGCGAAATTACTTGGAGGTCTTAATTTATTATCATAACCAAACTTCGCTCGTTTACTTGTGCTGGAAAGTGGTAATTGTTACTAGTAATTACTGCCTTCGTTTTATGATTTAAAAAATAGGATTTCTGGAAATATTAAAATAGAAAGTACCTATATTATGTATGATGAAGGAACTTATGAACAGAAACGAAATGCGAGGAGAAGTAAATCGCTTGAATTATATATTGAACGAAAAGAAAAAATCCACAGATGAAACAAATTTTGTAAAAGATTTTCTAAAATTGGAGATAAAAATAAGAGGGGCATTGGCAAGCCTAAAAATCATTCCAAGAAATGAAGCAATCAACAAAGCTTTTAACACTGAACATAAGGTTTTAACAGAACAGTCTAGAGCAACTTGGGAAAATTATCTACAAAATATTCCTGCACATGAACATCAATTGCAAAAAATACGTACAGCTGAGGATGATTTTGATGCAGATTACTTGCACAACAATCTAAACAAATTACTTACAAACGCTAGTGATATTAGGGAATTGTACGATGATACTATTAACTATGTAAAAAAGAAAGCTACAGAACCTGAGTTTAGCAATATTTACAATTTAACAAAGAATTTGGTAAATCATTTGCTAGCAACCGTAAAGGATATTGTTGAATTAGATGAAAGGTTTATGGAAACTATGAATAGAAACAATATTGACTATATGGAAAAATATAAATTGTACGATGTAGATTAAAGTATGTAAGAAAGGATAATTTCGTTTATGATTAAATATGATGCCGGAATTTTTGAAGCAATTTTAAACTTGCTTGTATCTTTACAGGCATTTACAGCAGTTAAAATTGAAAAGACTTATCAGGATGGAGAGCACGACTACTGGGACTACAAAATAGAAGCTACAAGTGTCGAAGACAACATTGTAGATTTTCCTGTTAGATTTTCAAATTCATCAAATCAAAAAGAGTACAGTATCTTTGAACTGGAAAGGATTTACAAAAAAGGTAGCCAAAACCCAGATATAGTTGATGCTGCTACAATAGTTTTAGCATCAAAGAGTTTTAAATGGCTTCCGTACAAGGATATTGATGAGCAACGTATAAAAAATGCTTGTACAGTAGAAAATTCCTACAAAAACAATGCAATGTATAAAGCTTTTGTTGATATGTACTCTTACAATTATTCTACAGATGCTCTAAAAGTTATCTACGATCGTGCTGTTGAAGAGTATGAGAGTCACGATGCTTTTGAAGTAATCAATATCGGAATAGGTGATGTGGATGATGATTGGTACGATAACGAAGGTTTAAACTTTGTTTGGGGAATGCTTGTACTGATGTTTGGTGAATATGACTCTTCTCCAAGAACTGGTTGGTTAATTGTTAGTAAAGAATTGATTGACTTTTTGGAAACTATGCTTAAAGATTTAGATTAGTTGTAGAAAAAATACGATGCTCCAGATTTAAGAAGCATCGCTTTTTTCTAAAGTGTTAATCCTCCGTAATATCGATTCCTTTAATACTTAGACCAGAATTCTTTTCAAGACCAATTCTTATGTAAATTGTTTTTACTGGAATTGGTTTTCTACCAAATGTAATTCTTCTTACAGATTCATCACTCTTTCCTGGATAGTTGCAAGCCTCAGCTTGTTGTATACTTGCTTCAAAGAATACTGGTACAGGAGCATTTCCATCTAAAAGAACTGTACTCGGTAACTCTGCAGAATTAACACAAACTTGCACCAAGACATCCTTTAATGTACCATCTTGCATTTTAATCTCAGGCTTTCTATCAACCCAGTCCAAATATAAATTAAATCCACACAAATCATAAATTTTATCAAATTCGTACTTAAATGTTACAAATCTGTAAGTGCCATTGTCGTAATCTAATCCTGACATATCTGCAGGTACAGAAATGTAGTTATCGAAAGTGTCAATCGTGTTTGTGTACTCGACCTCTTTTGGCCAACTGTAACCTTTTCCATCAAATACAATTTCAGGGAATCCGCAAACTCTGTTATACTTTTTAACTGTATAGTCAGCTCCGAATTGTGTATCTATATTTGTACCCAATGTTGGAAATAAAACGTTTCCTGCACTTTCAACAATTGTTGGAAGATTTTCAGGTTTCATTAAAAGTAAATCTTTAAGTACCAATACATTTGTCCACAACGATTCGGTGCCAAAGTTCTGTGCAAATGCTTTAACTGTTAAAGTGTCTTTCATATAACCTACGTCAGGAAGATTTAATGTAAAGCTGACAGTCAAATCATAAGTTTCTTCAAAACTATCCGACAATGTAAAGTATTGAGAAGTTATTTCGATAGCTAATGGAATATCTCCGAATGCAGCTTGTAATTCAACTTTAGCGTCAGGACTTATTGTACCATACTTTGTAAAATCTGTAATTACGAATGTTCCCGATACAGCTGTATTACCTGGAACAAAACCATAACCACCAGTTCTGTGCTCTGAGAGAAGTGTATTTAAGACTCTCAAGTTTACTGTTTCTCTATCACATTGATTAATGCTATGGTCTTTAAAATCGTAGAATTTTCTTTCTGAAATTATTGCTGATCCAGTTTCACCTTCAAGAGCTGATATAGGATCTGTAACAAAAGGAGACTTAACAAGCTCGTATTGTGTATACTTAATTTCATGATCGATTTTGTAAGCACCTTCTCCTAAAACAATATAGCCAGTAACTTCAGCAGCATCCATTGCTGTTGGTGTTCTGAAGCCCATTCTATATTTTTCATAAGGATCAAATCTTTCAACATTGCAACGATCTGTAATTTCAATACCTTTGTCCAGTACTCGAATGCTTGATGATTCACCACAATAGAATGTATGTTCAAGAGGTAAGTAGTCGTGCTTTCCTTGTTGTTTAAAGTAAACTTTACCGCCAATTGTTGCATCCCAAGCTAAAGATGGTTTCAGTTTTGTCAATTGATTCAACTGTAAACCGTTGCTTACTTCTAGATATTCTGTCTTTTTAGCTGTAGACTTCTCTTCATCTACGACTATTGAGATTTCTTGAATTGAAGCAGATCTATCTGGAGAGAGTTTAAACAACTCTTCATTGATTAATCTTACTGCTTCTGCTAAGGAAGCGTATGAAAGTCTCAATAGACCTGTACCACTATCAAGAATACTCCAAGCTGGATTTTCAGCACCTGTTTTTGTTGCAAGTCCTGGTAATCTACTGTAAACTGGGTCTTGATAAGCTCTATCTACTTTTTCCCATTTTATTTCTGATTCTACAGAATATGTACTCCACTCTATATTTCCATCAGGTGTTTTATAACTCCAAATCTCATCCCATTTATCAAGTGGTTGTTCTCTAGAGCAAACTTCATCTTCATACCAACCGCCAATCATTGTTGGTCTTAAAGCAAATTTTCCATCTATAGCATCGAAAGTTTCGTTTGACCAAGTTTTTGTAGCATCATCGGCAGCCTCAAGAATAAGTCTTCCAACTGTTCTTGTATTTCCGTTCTGATAATCTTCTTTTGTAAGGAATTGAGTTTCTAAATTAGAGTAGTCTGTATTATCTCCTCTAACTGCTGTACCTAGAACATTGAATGTGCAATCACCAATTTTAATTTGTGTAATAGTTTTATATGCATCTATTTTTGGATTTACACTAGCATAAATACCTTCAATGTATTCTACTGGATAAGATTCTACAAAATGGAAGTCTCCTTCTGATTTATACAAATCAACTTTGTCAGCAAAGAACATTAAAGAGCTTAAATTATTAAACCTTTTCGTAACATCTGCATATTGTTGACAAGAAGACCAAACTGCTGTATGTGCTTTGTGCGAATGTCCAAATCTATCATCTGTACAGTCTATTTCATTGTTTCCTGAAGAATACTGTAAAAGTGTATTTTTATCTTTACTAACAGCTTCACAGTTAAGTAATGCTCTAGCTTGTAAAGTTTCAGTTGTAAGCTCTTTCTTTTTACCAACACAAACAAACCAGTCACCAGCTGTATATACTTCACCATCGACAGCTGTTTGTGGATAACAAGGATCATCCTCTTTATGAGAAGCTTTAACAATGAAGAACCAACCTCTCTGTAATTCTGAGTAAATTTCATCACTCATTGCAGAAAAATCTACATCTTCAAAAGTTGGATATCTTCCTTCATTATCCTCAAAAGACCATACACCAACGAGACTCAAACCACCATAAGCAACTGAATCTGGTAATTGTTCAATTCTAACTTTACCGTTTTTCAAGTCTGCTTTAGACCAATATAAGTCAATCAAAGCTTCTTCTAAGTTTGTTGGTTTAGTTGTAGTTAATTTTGTATCTGCATGCTCATTGTAAATTGCTTCTAATTGAGTTTCATAAGCTTCTGGTCGAGTTAATGAAATTTCAGAGCTTGATAAGAATCTTGCTTGCAATTCACCATTGTCATTGATAAAAATTGTATGATATACAGTATCTAATTTTAGACTAATTTCATTAGTTTTTTCATCATATAAGAATGGCTCTGGTAATTTTGCATAAACTCTTTTTTCAAAACTTAGATAGAAAGGAATTGTTAATTCATTAGGATAATTTCTTCTAGCAACTCTATCTGAGTATCGAACAACTTGAGAAGAATCTATTTTAATTTCCTCAGGAATGTACTCAACAAAATCGATGTTTGTCGTATTTACAATAGATTTTGCATCAGCTGTTTCGGCATCAAATGTTTCAATTCTACTTGAGTTAATGTAAAACAAACTGTCTGTATTTTTGAAAGTCTTTACATACGATCCGTACAACTCTACTTTTGTACCAGAACTTTGCAAAGTATCTATGATCGATGAATTAAAGAAACTAGCTTCACCTGTAACATTTGCTTTCTCAAGTCTTGAATCAAAAATCTGTGCTGTACCAGAAATGTTCAAAACGTGTAAGTTACAATCCTTAATTACAGCTGCATCTGTAATATTAATTGTAGTTGTTTCATCAAAATCACAATTCTTAAATATTGTTGTTTTGTTTACTTCAATTGTACAGTTCTTGAATGAGATGTTTTCAAAGAATGTTTTCTCATTTATATTTAATGTAATACCTGAAAGAATAGTACTTTGCTTTGTTTCACCGGTGATTGTAAAAGCTTTTGTTAGCTCAATATTTTTTGAGTTTTTGTAAAGACCGTTCCTAATATAAAGGTGACTACCTTCTGAAGCATCAATTGCATCTTGTAAATAGAATCCTTCCTTGTTGTATACAATAAAATCTGCCGATCTGTTACTTACAGTTGTTTCATCTGCAGCAATAACAAAGTCTACGACTCTAGGACCATAATACTGAGGTGTAATGTGATCTGAATAAGAGTTTAGAGTCGATAGTTTTAAGTGCGGTGGAAATTTCATCAAGTCAATAAACACTGGCAACTTGATTGTAGCATTCAATGTGGCTCTTGGATAGAATAACTCATAATCCAATGTGTAATTATCTTTTACGAGTAAAACAGCTGTAATATTTTCTGAATCTGTTACTTTAATATGATATGTACCTGGTGCACCCTTTACAACAAAGAAACCATCGTCAGTATTTATTTTTGAAATACTTTCCTTTTCTCCAGGTTCAATGGTAATTTGATGAATACCATTTGCAATACCTTCACTAACAAACTTAACTTCAAGATCTGCAGATTCACCAACTTTATGAGAAAGTAAACTTACAACTTGTGCATTGCTGTTGTCGTCATAACCTTTTACAGGATCATTTGTTGATGTATCTGTAATATTTGAAAGAATGTTGTATTGTAAACCAATACCTTGAGTTGTATCCGTACCATTGAATTTGTGCTTTGCAAAGAAACCATTTTCGATAGAGTCTAAAAAGTTAGCAGCAAGATCTGTAAAATCTTTTACAGGTTCTGAAGCATCAAATACGATATTTTCAATATCAAAAAGTGTAGCGTCTACATAATGTCTTTCACCAACAGGTCCAACATATTGGTAAAAAGTTAATTTTGGAGGCTGATTTGCTGAAATACCCTCTGGTACTCCATTATTAAATGTCAATAAACTTGAGTTTGTATCAACTATCCAATCGCAACTACCCCAAGCAATCTCTTCTCCATCTTGAGTTTTTAGAACAATGTTGTAAATTCCTGTATCACTGAAATCGTAAGGAATAATGTTTTTTATCTGATTTCCATCCTCATCTAGAATGGCAAATGCATGATTACAGTTAGAAGAAATCTTAGTAAGTAGTAAATTTGTATGCTTTTTAATTAAAGGTACTTTCTTGAAAGATGACTCTTGATACTCGATAAGATCGTTTGTTGCATCTAAAGATTTAACATCCTCAAAGAACATATCCTCTGCTTTTCTAGGTATTAAATTACCATAAGTTAATACAGAGTTTGTAGAGATATTATCATAAGATCTATAAAGCTCTTCAAAAACTTCTCTCTCAGGATGAGTAGAACCCCAACCTTTAGATTTTTTCCATAATGAGTTGACTTTGTTTGTACTGGTTAACATAACTAAAATTAGTTATGTAGACAAAAAAGAAGGCCTGGAATGTTCCAGGCCTAATTAATTTTTAACCTTGTTCTATTGACAGGAATGCATCTCTAATTTTTTGACGTATCCTAATTAAACTTTCTTCGCTACGATATGTGCCACAATCGTGATTTGCCCAAGCTTCTAGATAGTCAATATAATTGAAAACTTCTTTTCCAATTTTTACTACTTTTTCGTTACCGCGAACATACCAAAATGGTTTACTACAAAAGTCAGGAGCTCTTGTTGGTAAACTATTCTGTATTAATGTTTCAGATTGTTCTGAATTTTTCGAATCAAATGGACTCAACATTACTTATAAGCCTCCACTACTTTTCTATCATTCATATCGTAAGATACGTTGCAATTTGCATTTACGATAACACCATCTGAAACGATGAATGCTCCAATTTCAGAAGCTGAATACTGTAGCACAAAGAGCTCAATTGCTGCTGAGTCAATAACTTGTGCTTTCTTTAAATCTTCAATTTTTTCTGTTCTTACATTGTAACCTGTCCAGAAGTCTTTTTCATGCGCAATTTGCTGAACAATGTACTGATAATCATCTGGTTTAACAGAACCTACAAGTCTTTTAGCTAAAGATCTCATTGTTGAAAGAACAGCTTCATAACCTTTTCTAATTGCTTCTGTTTCAAAGTTGTGTGGTTTCTCAGAAAGGTATTGAGCTGTCTTTAATAGTGCAGTACCTCCGCCAGGTAAAATACCATACTTAATTGCTCCAGCAACTGAGTTCTGCGCATCCAAAATTGCTGCACATTTTTCTTCTTTTTCTGTAGGAGTTAGAGCACCAACATAAATCGTAGCAATACCGCCGCTTAATCTAGCTAGTCTCTCTTTTAGACCTTCCATTACAGAAATCTGAAGACCGTCATCTGTATCGATTGTTTTCTTAAGTTTTTCAATGTATAGAGCATATTCTTTTGCTTTATCTTCTTCAAGCTCATCTACTTGTACAATATTTGTTTCCTCTACTGATGAAACAATGTGTTTAGCAACACCAAGATCTGAAATATCTGGAACAACATCTATTGCACTTTCAACAGAAGGTACAACCTTGGTACCTACAGTAATTGCTAAATCCATTAGTGCATCGTGAAGATCAACATGACTGAAAGATGTACCAGGTGACATTAAAAGAAGAATTTTCTTTTTAGCTGCTTGTGAAAAGAGTTTTGGTTCGAAGTAAGGTGCAACAAGTACTAAAGTCTTACCTACAAGTTTTGCAGCTTCAACATATGCTTCAAGAGGTTCAAGATTATCAACACCGGTAGCTAGAACCATAATTGCTGGATTATCAACGACTGCAGTATCGTCAATAACATTTGTGATGAACAATGAACTAGGAATACCACCTGTCCATTTAATGCCGTTTGAAACTTCTACATAAGATTTACCACTACGACTCCAAGAGTCTGCTAGAACAACTGAACCATTTTCTCCAATTGAATTATAAGCTTCAGCAATTAGATTTGAAAGCTCTTCATTTCCGTTTGTAGAAACATTTGCAACTGCTTTGTAATCCACTGTTGTATCTACCATGCTCTTTAAGTATTCAACAGCATCTGCAGTCGCCATATTTAAACCTTTACGAACTTCTCCAGCATTAACACCTAGATTAACGAGCTTTGTCAACTCTCTTAAAAGACTTGTTGCATAAATTGTTGTAGTTGTTGTACCATCGCCGGCCATTGCATCTACTTTGGCAATAATATCTTTTACAAGAAGTATTCCAGATTTTAAGAAAGGATCATCTGAGTCTACTTTGTTTGCAACTGTAGCTCCATCCTTTAAAATCAGTGGTCTTATTCCACCATCATAAATAAGAACATTGTGTCCTGCAGGTCCAAGAGTGGATGAAACAATTTTTTCCAACATTTCAGCCCCTTCAACAATCTTGTTTCGTGCCTCAGGACCATAAACTATATGTTTATTCATTCCTTAATCTCCTTTTTGTCTGTTATTTTCAATACTTTTTTCAATTCTTTAATTAAGAAGTTTTCTGGATTCTGTCTTATCTGATAAATATCCTTCTTAAAATCTACATCAGGAATAAAATCGAAATCCATATCTTCATTAATTTTCACTTTTCCAAATACAGGAATATCAATATAAATATCCGAACTTGAATTTTCATTATCTGCTTGACTATTGATTGCGGATATCAAAGATACTAGCTTCAATAGCGTAAAAGCTTTTTTCAAATCGTGTAAAGATATTCGTGTAAGGTCAGATACTTTACTTAATGTTTCTTTCACATACATCTCCAATGTAGATAGGTTTAGACCTATCTTACAATCTTATAATATAGGTAAGCTTACAACATTGAAGGATAAACTATACGAACTTAACAAAGCTAACTAATTTCTTGTATGAAGCGTTTTGACCAACAGGGAATCCTAGAAAGACAAATTAATGTATTAAAATCCAAAAACAATTGGTCCAATTTACAAGCGGACGGTGCTACGTATCAACTGTTAGAAGCTTTCGTAGAGCCTATTGCGGAAGTAGCTAGATATGGTGAATATCTTTTACAAGAGTTAAAATGGGACACATCTAGAAACTTTAGCTCTACAAAACATATGGCCAGATTGGTTGGAAAGAAACTTGAAAGAAAGCATTCAGCAACAGGTTCTATTATTGTCAGTCATTCTGATGTAGATGGAATTGCTAGATATTCTTTTCTAGGTATTGACAATTTTAATATCGATTCGGAAAGTAATTACGATAATTTAACACTAGATTCAGAGTTAACAGAAACTTGTTATACTCACTCTTTGGTGCCTTGGACAAGTACTAGTAGTTATGTAGTTAAAAAAGGCTCAACTTTTGTTACAAAAGATGGTAGAAACTTTATTTGTGCTGAAAGTAAAAGTATTCAACCTTGTACAGTTGACTGGGATACAGTTCGTAGCAGTGCTTCAAGTCTTTTAGCTTTTAAGGCTACTGATGGTTGGAACAATTACAAGTATCTTACTGTACCTGTTGTACAAGGTTTTCAGAAAAAAGTAAACTTAGGTATTTCAAATGGTAGAGCTAGTCAATCTTTTATTGTTGCTACATTGGATATTGAAGCTGCAGATAACTTGTATACAAAACAATTTTGTTATATTGAGGTAACGGATGCAGCTGGTAAAACAGAAACCTGGACAGAGATTCAACACTTACAGTTAGCAACTGCTACAGATAAAGTGTTTGAAATAGACATTTTGGACGATTTATCTGGTACAGTTGTCAAATTTGGTGACTCTTGTAGCGGTGCTATTCCACCAGAGAATTCTAAAATTGTTTTCCATTATTTGGAAACATTAGGGGCAGAAGGTAATGTTACCGATTTGTATGCTTTCCAAAACGAGATTGATGGTGTTGAAATGCCAAAAGATAGCAACTACAGAAACTTGACAGTTGGTTGTCAAAACATGTGGCCAATTATTGGCGGTAAAGATCTCGAAACATTATCAGAATATAAAGCAAATGCAGAAATTGCCTATGCTAAGAATTATGAAATTCTTCATACATATCCAGAGTTAGAAGCAGCTATTAATAGTATTTCTCCAATTCCTTTGATTAAGGTAAAAACAAGTACATTCTACGAAACTGAAACAATTAATTCGACAAAAGTTGTTTTACCGAAAATTGGACTTACAGGTTTATCTACTGGTGTTAAGCCTTTAAACTCTACTGAAGCTCTTCTTTTTGAGAGTATTCTTAACTCTAAACTAAACTCAAAAGTTTTGTCAAATAAGTTTATTCGTTACTTAGCACCAGCTATTATTGAAATAAACTCTTCAATTCAGATCGAGCCAAGTACATCAATTGCTTCTAAAGAGGAATTCAAGGAAGAAATTGAGACATACTTAAATACACACTACGGTAAAACAAATATTAATCCAATTGACTGCTATAAGCAAGCTGATTTGTTAAGAGGTGCCCTTACATGTTCAAGCAACATTGGGTCTATATTGTCCACAAGTATGCTTACAATTTCAACTTCAGATGTAGTTTACGGTATTTTCGGTAACTCAATGGAGAAGTACTTCTTATTTACATTCACATTTCCAACCTTATCTACAGATACTTCTAGTGTAGAAGGTTTCTGTGATAGATCTTTGGCAGATGGTAACGAAACACCATATGTATTTAATATTAATATAAATGGTAATTCGCATACATACGTTGTTCGAGAAACAAAGTCAGAAGAATCTGAAAAACTTCTTTTTGAACAGGATGATTATTTTTCAGACTTAAATGCAGTGTATCTTTACAAAAACCTGAATACAGAGAACTCTAGATATGTTTTGAAACACTTAAGATTACCAAAATATACATTCTCGAAAAAAGATTTACAGAGCTTCCAAAGTTTAGCTACAGATGTAAACGAACCTTTTGCAACAGCAGATGATTTCAAAGGTATCTATTTTTATGTAAAAAGATCAAAAGATTCTCCTACATTCTATTTAGCATTAAGTGCCCAGGAAGTTGCAAAATGTTTAGGATTTAAGACAGAAGTATCCGACGATAACATTTCTAGTATTTACAACAACCTTTTAGGTTCTATAGATAATGATTCCACAAAAATCACTGTTGCATTTGAACCTGCGGATAAGACAGTTGCAGGACCTTGGAATACAGTAATCTATTACGATCACATCGATGTTGACATAGAGAATACACTTAATACCTCAATTGCAAGTTCTTAATTGAAGCGATTGCACAAAAAGAAAGCTGTTGATTTTTTTTCAACAGCTTTTATTTTTTTACTTCGTTAAATCTTAACTTTGAATTCTTTTCTTTCCTTTCCTTTTAGGTCTATTACTTAAGAATGTACCCATTTCCTCATTAAACTTGTCTGCATAGCCTGAACTAAAATGATTTACACTTCTTCTCATTTTTAAAGTACCAACAGCTTCTGTTAGATAATATTTAAGATCTACTGAACGTTTTGCAACGTTATATCTTTCCTGAATCAGTGTTTTCTTTGCGCGTTTTACACTCTCTCCAAGCTCTTCTTCATCTTCTGTATCTTCACTATCTATTGGTTCACCAAAGTCTGCATCAAGTTCCTCGTCAGAAGCTTTTGAAGTTGCTTCACCTTCTTCTTCTAATGTATGCTCGTAACTTTCTAAATCTGTAACTGAGAAATCTGCATACTTTGTTAATATATCCTTTTTAACAGTTTTTGGTAAAGCTTCTTTACCATCTAAACCGAGTAATAGTGCAACTGTATCCATAATAGTGTCTGCAAGCTCAAGTTTAGAGCTTGTATCTTCTGTAGCTACAGGATTAATTACATTCATTGAAAGTGTAAAAGCTGGTGTACTTACACCTCTAATAGAATCGTGAAGCCTAATTGTATCTTCAATTTCAGCACTAATGATTCCTCTAACGTTTTCAATTAAAGTTCTAAAAGGTTTAAATAAAGTAGAAAGAGCTACACCAGACATTTGAAAACCTTCGGTAGTAGGATCGATATATGACATTGGAATACCGGTTGCTGTAGTTAATCTAGAGTTAAAGAACTTCATTTTATCCGTAGCACCAGAATCGTTTGATCTATCAGCTTGTACTGTTTCTATTGAAACCAAATCATCGGATGTCCAAATATTTGTTGCTAAACTAGGACCTTCAATACCAGCAGCTCCAGAAACCAATCCTACATTTTCATATCTTTCTTTTACTGTATTTACAATATCGAAAGCACGACCTACAGTAGCACCATTTGTTTTTACTTTGTAAAGATGCATTGGCATGCCTAAAAGCTTTTCAAGATCATCCAAACCCATAACTCTTTGTAACTGTTTATAAGCAGATAAACAAGCTATTAAAGGTGGTTGACCGTATGGCCAGAATTCTGAAACATTTGCATTAAATCTAAAATGTGAAACTTGCCAAGGAGCAACTAGCTGATCCCCATAAATTCTATAACCTAGTAGATGTGGTGTGAAATATTCTACACTAGAAACCTCGGCAATGTTTTCGATGTAGTTCTTTAGTAATTCATCTCTAGATGTATATGTTACCTGTCTATTTCCAACATTAAAATCAAGATTATTTCTTCCAAAACCTCCATTAGTTGGTGTAGCTAAGTTAACTGTAAAACCTGTACTGCCGGACTTACCGTTTCCTGCTCGCATTTGTGTACAAAATTCAGCCACTTTGGAAGGTTTAAATTCTAATCTTTCTAGAATCTCATTTACACTAACATTGTTTAATCCAACAACACCTGCAGATGTAACTTCTTTACCTAAGAATGCCTCGCCGTATAAAAAGAGATTCCAAGCAAGAGAGTAGATTCTAGATTGATCTAAATTCCAAACATCTTTGAGTAAGAAGTTTATCTCATCTTGCCAATTTTTATCTTCACTTATAACACTGAAAGCAGTATCTTCCGATAAAGATGCAACTTCAGAAGCAACAAGCGTAACAGCCGATTTAACAATACCTTCATTGTCACACATATATGTAAAGGCATTTAATCTTTCTTGTCTTTCAGTGATGTTAGCGTAAGTGTTTTGAGTGTCCTCAACCCATTCATCAAACAAATCCTGAACTGTTGCAGATAGTTTATTGTTACTAATAAGTTTTCCAATTAAATCCAACTCTTCTTTTTCATTTTTGTTTAAAAGTTGATTTGATGTAGGTTTTTGAATGATTTTGTATGTTGAGTTTTTCCTGTTTTTTCTACTCTTATCTTCAGTGGATCTAACTACTGCAAAGCCAAAACGAGCAGCCATTCTTTGAAAGAAGTTTGTTCTTGTAGCTGTTTTAATATCTTGGGCTTTTTCAGCGTTATTGTCCATATTATCTTTTAAGTCTGCCATACTTTAAGTTAGTTATTTACCTGTAAAATGCTTAGAATGCTTATCATTGATGCGATTACCTACAGTGTTATATAAAGCTTCATCCCCTAGAAATCGGGCTTCTTCACTTGTCATTACATCTGCAGTAATGTTGTCAGAACTTCTTTGCATTTCACTGTTACAGTTTTTGCACAGAACGGTTTTGGTTTGCACATTAGAAAAATAACGTTTTCCTTCACATTTTGTGCAATGATAGATAATTAACAATCTGTTGCCTCCTAGAAAATATCCTTAAACATTGAAGATCTCTTGCAATCTTTTATATACATCTCCTTTTACAGATTCTGACACTGAGTCCTTATCGGAATCTTCAGTATTGCTTTCTTCATCATCACTTTCTTCATCCGATTCTTCATCGTCGTTTTCTTCACCTGATTCTGTAGCTTCCTGATCTTCAGCATCTTTTTCTTTATCTGTTTTTTCAGCTTCTTGATCCTCAATATCTTTGTCATCTGGATCAACAGGATCGATACCAAAATCAAAATCAGTTAAAAGCTCTTTTAATGATTTTGCATCCTTACTTAAGTCTGTACCAGCCTCATTGATTAATAGTTCCATTTCGATATCCGTATATGATGCACCTTTTTTATCCTTCTTTTTAGGATCAATATCTACTACTTTACCTACAGAAGCTGCAGATTTACCGCCTGCATACTGCATACCAGTAAACATGCTTGAGCTAACTTTGTTATCACCTTTTTCAGTAGACCTATTAAGAACACTACCTACAGCATTACCAACTGCTGTAAGTTTAGCTTTTTTTGCAGCACCATAAACTTTAGCAAGATTCCTTTGTAAAGTTGTTAAATCTTTTAAAGCTTTTGTATCCACGTTACCTTTAATTACATCGAAAACAGCTTCTTCCCAAGTCTTACCGAGATCTGTAAGAGCCTCAAAATCAGATCTTGAAAAGTAATTATGGTAAAGAGCTAAAAGATTTTTTACAGCAGTTTGATTTTTAATAGTATCGTAATACTGCTCTACTCGAGGTTTAACGCTTTTATTTTTCCTATCCTTTGTAACCATCTTAATTTGATTAAGAATAATTTTTTCAATCTTTTTAGCATCTTCTAGAGTATTATCTTCAATAATATCTTTACCTAAATCGACCTCTTCTGCAGCCAAAATTTGTGGAAAGTTGTTGTCTTTGATACCTTGTTTAGCAGTGCTAGTCAAGTAGGCAACTTCAGCTAACTCAACAGAGTTAATTAACTTTGCAAAATCTGAATTACCACTAACAGCTACATATGCATACGTATCCCCATATTTTTTCTTTATTTCTTCACTAAAAACTTTAATAGAAGCCCAAGCATAGCTTGGTTGTACTTGATTATCTATGTAAGGAATAGTTACAGCCACTTTCATAGGTACTTTTTTACCGTTTTCATTTGACTGTTTGTATAGACCTCTAACATTTTCAATATTTTCTACAGCTTTTTGAAAAAGTTGAAAACCTTTAACAGAGACTGGACACGTTACACTAATAACAGCTAGATTTACCTTTGGTTTACTGTTACTTTCAGGTGCTTTTGTAGCTTGTTGAGCTTTTAAGTCTTCAGAATTCTGAGGAATCTCAGTATCAGATTCATATAAAATATATCCTGTAGTTTCCGCATAATCTTCGTTTAATCTTTTTCCAGCAAGATGCACTTCTTCTTTTTTCTGTTCTAAAGAAATCTTATCGGATTCACCATATGTATTTACTATCTTAAACTGCTGACAATCAGGTTTAACTTTTATCCAACCTTCATCTTGATTCAGTTCTAGAATTCTAAAGTCATCTTCATATTCATAAACATTTGTTGGAGTAAACATGTTCTGAATATCTTCAGAATCAATTCTGAATTTTTCAGGTACATACAACGAGTTGAAGTGAAGCTTAAAAACTACATCTCCATTGTCGTCAAAATAATATGTAATCTTTGCAGGATCTTCTAAACAACATCTGTTTTGAACCTTTCTAACAATTTTAACTAAGTCTTTCTTCTTCATACAAATAAACCTACTAATCTACAGGACTCTGTGCAGCCTCACCGAATAGATCGGATCTTTCTAAAGGAATTTGTGCTAAGGCATCGTCCATATTATAAGCTTCGTTTAATCTAGTCTGAGCTGGATGCGCAATTGCTGCAAACTCATTGTCAATATCCTCATCTAAGATATCTATAATTGGTTTTTCTGAAGCTGCTTTTGTTGCTTCTTTTCCTGATCTAAGAGCTTGTAACTCTCTATACTGAGCAGTACGTACTTCATCTACAACTTCCTCTTCTGTAGGTACCAGTTTCATAAGATTTTTCAAAAAAGTCTTTACGGTTTGTTCAGCAACTTCTGCTGCAATTTCTACAGCTTCATCATATGTTATGTATTGTTCCATTTTTTTAACCTCTACTATCTACAGAATATAGTTTAGATTTTACTTACAAGTTCTTTAAGCTCTTCATCTGGATACTGTTGCAATACCCACTTACCTATTCTTGAAGCTAAATCTTCCAAACCACCTGTTGTCTCGCTCTGAGTAACTAAGTGCTGTAAATCACTATTTTCATGATTTACATCCTCATTTTCGTTTTGATTGTTAATTAAAAGTTGTTCTGTAATCTCTGTGATTAATTCATCTCTCTTCTTTGTATCAATAGTACCAGGAGAGTTTTCTATAAAGTTGTTAACCCAATCCTTGATATGTCTATTCAAGTCTTTATTATTGAATGTATTAGGATATCTATCCTTTACACCTTTCAAAGCACTGTTTATAGCTGTACCGTTTCTGCAGGCAGAATATATAGCATCTACAATACGACTATGCAATCGAACAATTGGATTTTCATTAGTTTGTGCATCTAACATGTTGCTCACAACTTTTTTCTCTGGCTCAGTATTAATTTTATTTGCTACATTTGTAAAGTAATCCTCTACAGTCATATCCGAAGGAGATGAAAGTCCACTCATTCCTAGCAATGTTTCATGAAAATGAAATGTGTCTTCTAGAAAGTTTACTGCAAGTTCATTAGCTTCGAAAGCAGAAGCTTTACCTCCAAATAAATGTTTGAAATACTGGAAGAAATCTTTATTTGAATTCTCTCTAATGTGACCAATAAGCTCTTGAATATATCTTTTACCTTTTTCAGGTGATTTTATCACATCGTCATTAGGAAAAAAAGTTTTCTCTAAACATTTAGAATAATAAAAAAGAAATGAGGCTTGTAGTTTAGGAATAAAATTAGGACACTCTAATTGTAATCTGTATCTAAGTTTTTTCCAATTCTCATCTTGCGAATCTAACATCTGTAAAAAGGAATATATAGAACTTGTTACTTCTTGTAATTCAGGAACTGTAGCTGCATTAACATTGTTAAGAGCTGCATGAAGTTTTCCCAAATCCTGAATATATGTAAAATTTAACCTACTGCTCACTTATTACTCCTTTTCAGATTTTGTTGCAACCAATGCTTCTAGAGAAGCTGCTCTCAACTTTCCTAAAAAGTCTTTTAAGCACAATCCAACATCTGCAGGTGACTGAGCTTTTTTCATTCTTGAAAAGATTTCAGGTAAACCTTTTACTTCTACGAAAGGATTGGCCTTACTTACAGTTTTAGATGTAGTTTTAGTTTCAGTAGATATCTCATCACTTTTTTCAACGGAATCGTCTTCAGTTGAATCTTCATCCTCAGCTACATCATCTTCTTCATCTACCTCTTCGTCAGATGCTTCAGTATCCTCTTCATCATCCTTTTCATCATCCGGTTCAGCACCAGCCTCTTTCAAATTAAGATTATCTGAATCTTTATAATCATCAAGATTCAACATATAATCTTCTTTAAGATTTAAAAGATTTTTTATAGCAGTGTCTTTTGATTTTTTCATATTGTTTTCCTCGCTTTAATTAGTTTTTTGTTAAAAAAGTTTCAATTCTGCGGATTCTTTCAGACTGAGAACTTAAGTTTTTTTGAAATCTTTCTATAGATTCTCGAGTTAATTTCTTTGAAGTACGTTTCATGTTTTTCATTTCAAGAAGAGGATTTTTTACTTCATATTGATCTTCAACATCCTCATTTAATTTTTTCTGTCTTTTATTAAAATACTTGTTAAAATCTGCATCGAAGTTTTCTTGGAGATCTTGAAGCTCAAGCTCGTAATCTCTAGCTTGCATGTAATCAAAATCATCAAAATTAACAGTATCATTGTATGACATATCTAATAAATTATTCATATATATATGATTTAGTTCTTACAAACAGAAAAAAGAACTTTTTTGAAATATTTATATAGTTATAAACTATAATATTACTGAAGCAAATATTAAATTAAAGTTTCTTTAACAACGCATCTATAGCTTAATGGATAAAGCTTCTACCTCCTAAGTAGAGGATGCAGGTTCGATTCCTACTAGGTGCTAAAGGTTGGCAGTCAAACCTTTAAGACTCCATTTTTTCTTCTGGAAATATTTTGATTTATTTTCAGAAGAAAATTAAACTTATAACAAGTGAGGTACAGAATTGGAAAGATTGGAAAGAATTGTAGATTGGCTTTTCGATACACATGATAAGGTTTTGTTTGTTGAAGATATTAGTGGTTTTGGAGCTCTATTTCTTTTTGGAACTATGATTTTTGTTGCTGTGTTGTGTTGCAGCAAAAAGCTCAGAAGCAAGTTCTTTTAGGTGAATTTTTCAGATTGCACTAACTATATTACAAGCATAAATTGAAGGAGTAGATATCATGACAAAGACATTTGTAACATCTAATAACATGACAAGTTCTTATCAATGCTGTGATACTATCCAATATTCATATTGTTCGTCAATCTATTTTAGAGGTGACAACAGTTGACCTTGTGCAAATAAAAAATGTTTGAAGAGTTGCACAGGGTTCCTAGAAATAGGAACTTTTTTATTCTTCAAACAAGTTTGGGTCAGTCGAGCAATTGGTTGCTCAGCGGACTGTAAATCCGTGGCCTATGGCATTGGGGGTTCGAATCCCTCCTGGCCCAATATCACATTAAATCAACCAGTTTGTGAAAAGAGTTAATTTTTTTAACTATAATTAAATTATTAGCACTAATTAATTAAAGAAGGAGAAAAGATTATGAAAAATTTTGTAACAAAACATTCGAACATAATTACAAAACAGATGTGTCAATCTGCTCTCCATACACTTTGCAATATTTTTGCTGACTCTGATTTTCAAACTAATGGGAAAGTGAAATGCGAAGGAGACTTCAAGTCTTGAGATAATTAATAATTTAGTTATTTACAAGGCTTGAATCGAAAAGGTTCAAGCCTTTTATTTTGCTTAGGATGTTAGTACACCGGTTTAGTATTTTAGTCTGATAAACTAAAGAAAGAAGTTCAACTCTTCTACATCCTATATAGTTAAACAAAAGCGTCGATTAAAACTGGTTCGAGTAATTGAGGTAACGTTCAGTAAATGAAAGAACAAAGATAATAACGGACTGAGGTAGAAACATTGTCAATCTTGGGTGTCCTGCCCGTCAGAAGAGTAATACTCTTCTTCAAGAATAAGGTGACGGATTGATGGTGTTGAAGGTTGGCTGGAGACGGCAGCGATAAATCCAGTTGAGTTTGACTTATTTTTAACATTTTTTATGAAACAGCAATTAGCTTTTCAACTATAATATATATGTTAAAAATATTAAATTATTTATAGTTCCATAGAACAACAGGTCCAGTTCACGGCCCTTTCAAGGCTGAGATCCGAGTTCAAGTCTCGGTGGAACTAAAGCTTATGTTCCTAACGGTTCGACTCCGTATGAAAATCTTGAACTGTATAAGTGCGGTATAAGCCCGATGAGATGTCAAGATATAAACGGCATAGGAAAGGAAGCATCTGACTTAAGGTTTCAGGATACAGTAGTAAACCTAGCGAAGTAGCGAAGGCCAAGTGAAAAGCGAACTCTTGCAAGAATCCCTTATAATGGGTGAAAGTTATAGTATAATGGAAATACAACAGCCGAGGTTATCTGGGCTGGAGATTGAAGGTTCGAGTCCTTCTGACTTTCATATTTGCATCAGTAGCTCAGTTGGTTAGAGCGCCTGCCTTCCAAGCAGGATGTCGAGGGTTCGAGCCCCTTCTGGTGCTCTAGGTGCAGCAATGCCGTGGATAGCACGTTACTAGGACTAATCTAATTGTACAAAGGAATTAGCCAGAGGATATGGTAACATACCTCGTTCTACGACTAGGTTGTTAAGGATGTTATACCTGACGTGAGACAGCCATAAAGGTTTCGTTTAGAAGATTGCTGCACCTTTAAGCAGGTTGAAACGAATAGAAACTGAATCGAAAGATTCTAATGTAGGAGTAAGCACAAGAAGCTTATTGCATGGGATATTGGTAAAATGGTGCATACGCCTGACTGTCACTCAGGAGAGCGCGAGTTCAATTCTCGCATATCCCGTTTTTTCTTGGACTGGTCGTATAGAGGTCAATTACAGGAGGAATGCGGTCCATTGGACCAAAGCCTCCTGCCATAGCTACGTAGGTTCGAATCCTACCCAGTCCGTAATGCATTGGAGTGTTAGCTCAGTTGGTAGTAGCAAGCGGCTGTTAACCGCTAGGTCGCAGGTTCGAGTCCTGCACACTCCGAAAACCTTAACATCTTACCTTTATGGTCCTAGGGCTGTAATGTTAGGTGGGGACCACCGGAGATGTTCCTAACATTGTTTTATGCTACCTTAGCAAAATGGCTAATGCGCGTGATTTGTAATCTCGAGATTGTGGGTTCGAGTCCTACAGGTAGCTTTCGCGGATGGGTGAAACGGAATTCATGCCAGCCTCATAAGCTGAAGATAGCAGGTTCGACTCCTGTATCCGCAATAAAAACATTTAGCGGTTTGTGAAAGTGGAAGGCATTCCTTTGGACGACATGAAAGTCATAGCAAATCATAATCGAAACTGGTAAGCCTTAGCGCTGAGTACACTTACCGTTGAGTAGGCTAAATGTTTTACATCGCCTGTTACCCAAGCAGTAAGGGAGCGGTCTGCAAAACCGTAATTCATAGGTGCAAATCCTATACAGGTGTCTAAGGAATGGTAGCTTAGTCAAAAATAGTTTAGAAACTGCGCTGGCCGGTCGGCGGTTATAAATACTGAATTATTCAGTGTTAGGAAGCCTAAATGAAATATGCAGGAAAAGCGCTAACGAAACGTTAGAGAGTGTAAGTTCGAATCTTACCTATTCCTTGAGGTAGATATAGGTGTTCGGTGCAAGTCCGGATTTAAGATAGTCAAGCCTTAAGCTACCATAAAAGTGGAGACTTCTGTGACTATACAGAAAACTATAGCAACATCTCAGCCAAGTGTTAATAATTGCTCTTTAGATAGTAAAATCGAAAGAGCTTATATGAAAGGCGCGCTTGCAATGTATGAGTTTTTGCAAGAAGAAAAATTAGTGCCTATTATAACAACTGGGTGTCAAGAAATGTTATGGAAAAAGTTTAAGGAAAAGAATAGCTAATTCGCATGCTTTCTTGATATATTGGATTACAGGTCTATGAAAATGACTTGTTTTTTTACATTCCTCCATAGTGTAGTTGGTAGCACTTGAGAATTTGGGTCTCACAGGCTGGGTTCGAGTCCTAGCGGAGGAAATAAAGCAAAGGTTGTTCCTATTAAAAGTTATTTTATTGGAAAAATTGTGTACAACCCGCTTTAATTTTGGGCTGTTCGTATATCGGCTTATTACACGGGCTTTGCAAGCCTGATAGAGGGGTTCAACTCCCCTACGGTCCACTAAAAAAGTCTTCTGTTAGAAGATTTTATGGGTTTGTGTTGGAATTGGTATACATCGGGGTCTTAGAAGCCTCGGCCGAAAGGATTGAGAGTTCGAGTCTCTCCAAGCCCATCATCCAAACTTGGTGTCAGCGGTAGCACAGCGGACTGAAGATCCGTTAGCTGGGGTTCAAATCCCTGAGTTTGGACTAATATGTTGAAGAAGTTCATACGGTTGAACGCTGCCCTCATAAGGCAGATGTAGTAGGTCCGAATCCTGCCTTCAGCAATGTACCCATAGTGTTAGTGGTTAGCACGGAAGATTGTGGATCTTCAAGGTCGGGTTCAAATCCCGATGGGCACCTTTATTTGGAAAGTTGGCACAGCGGCGACTGCAACGGTCTTGATTCTTTTTTACCAATTAATGTATGGGAAGAATTAAAGATACAGAAAAGATTTTACAAAATGCTAAAGAAGGTAATTGTATTTTCTGCAGCAAAGTTTGCAAAAATCAAAATAGCTTTAGGCAGCATCAAGTACGTTGTAAGTACAATCCAAATAGAAGAGCTATATGGTTGCACAACGATGTTTGGAGAGCTTCTGTTAAGAATAGAAAAGTAGCTGTACAGGTAAAAGATCAGTTTATTTGTAAATTTTGTAAAAAATGTTGGCTTACTACTGTAAGCGGTTATAAAAATCATGAACTGCATTGCAGAGAGAATCCTTGCAGAAAAGCAGGATCCTTTACAGGCAGAACTGTTTCGGAAGAAACTAAAAAGAAAATCTCTGCGACAGGTAAGAGTCGAAAATCCTTAGGAGGATATCGATTTGGAAGTGGTAGAGGTAAAAAAGGAACATATAAGGGTTATTATTGTGATTCATCTTGGGAACTCGCTTATGTGATTTTCAATCTTGAACATAATATAAAGTTTGAAAGAAACGAAGAACTTTTTCCTTATGAGTTTAATGATGAACAGCATAAATATAAGCCTGATTTTATTGAAGGCGACATTTATGTTGAAGTAAAAGGGTATTATACTGAACAAGTCAATGCAAAGACAAAAGCCTTTCCTTATAAACTTAAGTTCCTTGATAAAGAGACAATTAAGCCGTATATTGACTATGTTGTATCAAAATATGGTCAAGATTATATACGACTTTATGAATAAGGAAGTGTTGAGCAGTTGGTAGCTCTCCTGACTTGAAATCAGGCGATTGCCTTGGAAAGGCGTCATGCAGGTTCGAATCCTGTCGCTTCCGTAAATCTTTGTTGTAATTAAATATAAAGATTTTAATAGAACTTGCAACACTTAGAGGCATTAAAGTTTTGAACTCGTCACTCAAGACTGCTGCTCAAAGAGATGATGAAGCTCGTGTCCCACGGCAAGTCTATAATGGTGATTCACAGTAGCCACTCAACTTCATCAGAGAAAAGAATCCCGCCGAGTAGGACGTTCGATACAGATTCTGAGTACTGTGAAACAATGGACTCGTGCTCGATGGTTTTGAGCAACGGTCTTATAAGCCGTCACACAGAGTTCAATTCTCTGGGGTCCTAAAAAACGAGTTAAGGAATATAATATGAAGAAGAAACAGAGGCCTTAACTTTCTGTTCAAGTCCATTGGAATAGAAAGTGGCCAGATTAAATGGAAACACAATTTATTTTAATGGACCGTTAGCTCAGTCTGGGTTAAGAGCAATGCCCTTTTAAGGCGTGGGTCGTGAGTTCGAATCTCACACGGTTCAACCTTCTACCCGTGACGCAGTCTGGTTAGCGTACAAAACTTTTAATTTTGGGGTCGTGAGTTCGAATCTCACCGGGTAGACTACCCGCTTATAACTCAACGGTAGAGTGGCGAACTCTTAATTCGCAGGTTCTCAGTTCAAATCTGAGTAGGCGGACTTTTATAAAAAATATGAGTATGGTATAATGGATAGTGCCTTTGGCTACGAACCAAATGAATGGGAGTTCGATTCTCTCTACTCACACAATTTCGTTCTCTAACTCAATGGTGGAGTGCCGCTTTTACACAGCGGAGGTTGTAGGTTCAAGTCCTACGGGAACGACTTTAGGTGTCAAAGTAACTTAAAAGGGTTTGACAAAATCGATACGACCAGAGCACTGCTGCAGCGTCCCTCCTGGTTTTGTGTAGGCCTAAAACTATATTTTTGATATAAAGGTGTGCTCTGACCTAGCTTAGATTAGGTGTGAAGGGATAATCTAGCGACAACAAAATGTTGTAAGAACTAAAGAGAATTTATGCAGTAGTTACTAAAAGTATGACGGTTAAGTGGATGTTCCGCTTCCGTAGAACTGCCAAGGCACGAATCTACAACTCAAGTAGTTGTATTTATCAGTAAAGGTGATTAAAAGAAAAGCATAATTTTAATCTGATTTTAATATCAAACCAAGACCTTGCAGGCGGGTGTGTGCATTACGAGCACCCTAAGCGGCTTCACCGCATCGGGCATTTTTTTTGAAAACTATAATGAAATAAAAACCTGTAAGGTAATAGATGTGACAGTCTAGGAAGTAATCAGGTGTTTTCTAGCTTTCGTAAACTAGATATTGGAGTGCTACGTAAGTTATAGATATGAATTTATGTATGTGGAAGCTTCCTAAATTCTTTATTTATAACATGCCAAGAAGTCGAAACAGTAGCAATTTTGGTCTATTGGAGAAGTTGGAGTACTCGCCTGACTGTCACTCAGGAAATCACAGGTTCAAGTCCCGTATAGACCGTAATCAAAAGCTTGTACGAGGTATAAAAATGAAAGTTTTGAAAAAAATATTTCTTTTCATTAAAAAAGCTTTTTTAATTTTAACCGAAGAAAACCCAAAAGACAAGAATTGTTTAAATTGTGGTTGGAGAAATTCTAAAGATAGATATGCTTGCAAATTGTGTAGTCCAACAGATTTATCTGAATGGATTCCGTAAGCGAAAACTATATTAATACCAATAATATAAATGACTGTGTAGCTCAACTGGATGAGCACAAACCTTCTAAGTTTGCGGATGCAGGTTCGAATCCTGTCACAGTTAAATAAAGAATGTATACCTCTATTGCTACGAGTCTATGGAATTCCTCGTTGAAATAAAAAGGTAGTACTTGGGGGAACATTGAGAGTTCGATGATGGTATAATTCTCTCTGAACTGATGAGGAAGGATTCAGTTGAGTTGACTAGCAGATAGCAATCTAGTCTCAATTCCTTTTACAAGAGTGAAGTGCATAGGTTGTTCCTATTTAAAAGCTACTTAGGGCTCGTAAGGGCTCTGCCATTTTTATACAACTCGCACTTTTTATTTTACTCCTCCGTAGTGTAATGGTAGCACGCGAGATTCTGGTTCTTAAAGTGAGGGTTCGAATCCTTCCGGAGGAAAGCACATTTGCAGAGGCCTACTAGCAAAATTGAGGAACGGCAATTCCAATAGATTAGCGAAAAATGGTTGTAGGGACAAGCTCATACCGTTGCCGCGAATGAGTGAGAGTGAGTTCAACTCCCGCTAGGTGCTCTTTTTATATCGGTCTGTGGTGTAATTGGCAGCCACGCATGACTTAGGATCATGTGTCTTTGACGTGAGAGTTCGAGTCTCTCCAGGCCGACTACTTAAAACATTGAAAAAGATCTAGCATAAGTTGTTCCTATTTTATGAGTGAACTGGATCTTCACGGCTACCACCGTGAATGTATAGAGTATACAACTCGCAGCCTTTTGTACCTTTTTCAATGTTAAAAGGCGACTAATTGATGTGGTTTAAAAACCTATTTAGGTGGTCTTAATGAAGCTTAAGTGTACTCCAGCCTTTATAAAATCTGTTGCAAGAAAACCTATTGATCTTTAGTCAATAGGATGAATTGCAACTCTATATTTAAAGATGATTGAAATCCAAGTTAGACACAGGGATCGATAAATTCGGTGCAAATCATAAAACTTAGCTAGACATAGCTCTAGCATAGTACCCAGGGGACCTGGGGAAATTATAAATGCCTGTGGAGAACCACGAAGTTCTATGAAGCAGGAAATTTCCGTAGCATCGCTGAAAACAGTGTAAATACGGAAGCTGATGGATCTTCAGTCCATCGGTGGTTCACCTTTAACAAAATGGCCAGGGAGCCCTAACGGATGCTGGGCGGCTTAATGATGTTACTGAATGGTGGTAACCCATTTTGTTTATAAAGAATGTATACCTCTATTGCTACGAGTCTATGGAATTCCTCGTTGAAATAAAAAAGCAATACTTGGGGGAGCGTTGTGAGTTCGATGAAGGTTAACTCTCTCTGAACCGATGAAGGAAGGATTCGGGAGATTTGACTAGCAGATAGCAATCTAGTCTTAATTCCTTTACATGAACAGTATAAGTTCTAAAAACCGTTGGATAGTTTAGGTAGCGTGAGTACCTAAGAGTACTTGGGGAAAAGAAGTATGAGCTCAAGGATTGGCTGGTATGAAAAATTACCGAGACATCAGATAACTATGGAGCTTGCAGGCCATAGTTACCATAAAGGCCAAAATAAAGGTTATCCTGTGATGAATAGGAGTAGAAAGTTTTACCAAATGCAAGCTTGTTGAATTGACAACCAATAGACTTATCTTGACTGAAGCATAGCTTGAAAAAGTTGACTTTGGATAAGTACAAGAAAAACTTCGGAATTTTTTTTGTGGAGGAAAAAAAATTATCCTCCCAGAGCTATTCTAACCTTAAATAGCTCTCGTCTTTTATCATTTGACCCTCTATAACGAGTAATGTCGGTAGAGGGTATTTTTTTGGAAAAAGTACCACTTGAAAAACTCTACTATATTGAACTTTGTTAAGGAGATTAGTAAATGTTTAATTTATTATTAACTGCAGCAGTATCTACTTTCCTAGCTGTAGGATTAGTAGATGTGATCAAAGTGTTTCTTCCAGAAACTACAAAAGCACAAGTAAAAGCAATTGTAGCAATTCTTGTAGAATTAGCAATCTCAATCTTTACCGGATTGATAGGTGGTTTGACAGTTGTTCAATTAATTTTTGTAGTAATTGCAACTGTTGCGGCTTCGCAGATTTTCTACAACGATATTCTTAAATTGTTTACAAGTTTGATCTCATTCATCAAATCGAAAATTTCTAAAAAATAGGGATTGAAAGCTTTAAAGGTACCTATTAGGTACCTTTTTCTATGTGCGGAAACACTTCAAAAGAAAAAGATATATTCAAAAAGTTTTCCTTACTATAATACTGTTATGTTTTTTAAGAAGAAAAAGAAAATTGAAACAAGATCCTTTTTAAAGGATTTAGAAAAGAAGTTGACAGAGATGCTGCATTGTACCGGTTGTGTACCATATTTTATGGAAACTGGAGGTACAGCCAGAAAAAGCATTTTTAAGTTTGAAGTCGATGAATATCTAATAGAGTTGGAAGGACAGCAATCTAGTCTTTTCTCTGAAGGTTACTTTAGCTTAGGTGTTTGGTTTTCGAATGGAGAACGCTACTCTATTAGAACTCATAGTTTAAGTAAAGATCATTGTAGTACTGTTTTCTGGGGTTGGGATGAAAAAGGTATAGCTCGCTTTAGAGAGACAGATATTTCCGGATGCGAGCTATATGAAGATTCTGCTAAAGCAGCTGCTGAAAATGTTATTAAGTCTCATATGAACGATATGATAACAGCTGTTGAAGATGTCATCAAAAATTACAAAGAGTATCAATCTAATAAAGAAGCTACGTTTAAGAAACAATTAAATACTATTGGCATCGACTGTGAAGCACTGGTTGAGGAGGAAGAAGATTGAAGACTTTGATTTGTGGACCAATGTATTCTGGAAAATCGACAGCTCTTTTTCAAAGGTTAGAAAGATGTTTATTTGCCAAAAAGAAAGTATTGTTGATAAGACCTAAAAAGGATGATAGAGGTTACTTTACTCATTCAGGAGGAGTTGACCTTAAAAAGCTTGAGGAGAATTTTAAAGAGCTCTTTTACATAGAAGAAGTAGAAGATATCAAAACAGGTTTTCTAAATTGGATTCTACATGAAAAGTTTGAAGCAGTTTTTGTAGATGAATATTTTATGATTCCAGATTCACATAGGCTTTGTTATCAAAATGAATACGATGTTTATTTTGGAGGACTTCTTGCAACTTCTGAATGTGAACTGTTCGCAGAAACTATTAAAATCCTTCCTTACTGTGATAAAATCAAAAAATTAAATGCTGTATGTATGTATTGTGGTTCTGAATTAGGTTCTTATTCTTTTGCTGATTTTGAAAAGACTACTGAAGTAGTTGTAGGAGATACAAAGTATCGATGTTTGTGTCAAAAGTGTTATGAAAAAGCTTTAAAAAGTAGATCAACTAAACAATAATCTGTAATTGTTAAAAATAAAAAAAGGGACTTTAAAGTCCCTTTTTTAATCCTTATTTTGAAAAACGTCTTCTAAAGTATCTCAAAATGATTTTTTCTTGATTAGTTCGAAGCCAGGCTATCAACTCTTCTGGTCTTTGGAAAGTGTTTGGCGCTTCTAAGACAATATAATCCGATATGCAGTATTGTTTACCACTTAAAGGACTTTCTCCTCTTACTTTGTAAACATAAACATCTGTGATTCTTCCATCTACTTCATAAGCGTATGAAGGAATCTTATGTGCTTTGTTATAAGGAACTAAAGTCTTTTTAACTTTCTCTACAAAGAGAGGCTCACCAAGAACTCTCTTACGAAGTCTTGAGAATGGGTCAGGATCCTCTACAACATAGTGAACATTAACTCTTAACTTAGGATGCTCTTTATTATATTTAGCATCTCTGTTATTAACATAGTTATCCCATATAGTTGATATAGTTCTTTTTCTCCAAGATCCTAATAAAGAAACTGGGGGTATGCCAAACAAGACTTTATCAAAGTCTTTGCGGATTGAAGATAAGTCTTCTCTCCAATAAGCACCGCCATCAGATGACCAACACCATTTGTCTGCAAATTGTAAAGATCTATCAACTTTGTTCATTACAATTTTTTCACAAGGCTCTTCATAAGGAAAATCCTCTAAATCTGTACCAAGTTTTTCCTGAGCTTTTAATAAAGCTCTAACTTTAGCTCTTTCTTCTCTGTGGTACAAAGTTCTGTCTTTCTTATCAGTACCGCTGCAATAAGCGTATGCACCAACTTTTCTGTAACTTCTACTCATTCGTTTCTCCTAAGTTTTTAATAAACTTAGAAAACTGCAAACTTCATCTCAAGCCCTCCTACAAGAACGAAAACAAAAACGATATAGCAGCAAAAGCAATTGTAATAAAAGCTACTGCTGTTGTAGTCTTTGCTATATAGTAGCGAAGATTAATTAACTTCATCTCCTCTTCAAACTGCTTCTTTAAATCATCCATTTTACTCAATTTATGCCAACTCCCTTATCTATAGTTAGTCATTTATTAGCAAATGAAATTACAAAAGTTCCTTTTCTATCCTCAAAGCCTAGTTTCTTATAGAATCCTATAGACTTTTCAACTGGCGATAAAGCTAAATACTTTTTATTAGAGACTGCTTCTCGCATAAATAAGTTTAAAGCAGCTTCTCCAAAACCAAGACCTTTCAAATGTTTTCCAACTTCAAAAGAATCTAACCAAACAGACTTCGTTTCAACTGTATCACCTATTTGGGTAAACTTATTAGCCGAATACGCTAACAGTGCAACAGTTGTTTCTTCTTCTCTAAACTTACGAACAACTGCACACCAATTAACTTTTTTCTGATGCAGCTGTAACAGTCTTGATCTTGTAAAATCAAATGTTTTCTGAAGATCGTTTCTCAAAAAGAAATCCAAAAATTCAGAATAATCTCTAAAGTTGATTAAACTAAGGTCACCTTTCATCTCTCAACTCCTTTACTGTAGAATGTATCAACTCACTATAAGCAATCTCGGGTTCAGGATTCTTTGAAGAATATACTTTCAAAACTTCTCTATCCGGTAACAGATTATCCGGTACAGATACTAAATTATATGCTGCCAATGCTTCATCAGAAACAACGGCCTTTAATTTATCAAAAGTTGTTTGATTCATAACATATTTAATATTGTATTCAGATTCATCAAGCTTGTTAAGCCAAGTGATTACAGGTAACTCTGGAAACAGTTTTTTAAGCCTTCGATTGAGTCTAATTTCCCGAATTTTCTGAATTTTATCTTTTATCTTTTTAAATATCTTTATCACTTTGATCCTCAACCTTTTTCCTGTTTTGTAAAAGTTTTATAATCTCAACTTTCTGCTTCAAAATTTTTATTTGAACAGGAAACGAACATCATTAAAATCGTTAATATAAAAACAATCTTTTTCATTGCTATCCTCACTCAATCTTGTCTATACCTGGGATAGAAAATATATCATCACTTTCAACTGCATAACTAACGCTATCAGGATATCTGCAATTGGGATATCTATAAATTGAAAAATCCATTTTCCAACCAAACTTTGCTTTCATGAACTCGTAAGCAGCTTTTAACTCTCGAGCCTCTTCAAGATTATCAAGCATGCCACCTAAACGAGACTCTTTGTATGCTTCATCAAAATTCGAAATGTCAAAACCAAACATAACTTTGAAAGCTTCATTAAAATCCATAACTATCCTCCTATGCTAACATCCTAAGTATAGTTTTTAAATTCCATAATAAATAAAATCTTCATCTATATAACCTTTCACAACCGGGTTAACACTTTCAAATCTAGAACTATTAAGTGCTGTTTTTCTAGCCTTCATTGCTTCTTCAAGAGACTCGTAACATGTTGATTGTTCAACTTCACCATTAATCAATTTTTGTAGAAAGAAATATACTTCCTTCATGAGCATCTCCTTTCATGTATGTTTTTACAATAATCGTACTGTCGTTCTGATCATATTCTCTCAAAACTTCATACCCTCTTGAATCTTTGCAATGAGTTAATCTACTATTTACATCGTACTCTTTCCAAAAGTTATATCCTTTTGAATCCTTATGATGAATTAATCTATCTTTCGAGTCATACTCTTTCCAAAACTCATAGCCATTTGAGTCCTTGTGGTGAACCATATTACCTCTTTCGTCATATTCATACCACCACTCATCTCCACTAGAATTTTTGTAGTGTAGTAATCTATTGTTAGAGTCATACCAATATTCAAATCCGCTTGAATCTCTACGGTAAACTAAATTACTATTCTCATCATATTTTTTAATTTCTTCCATGTTAGTACCACTCCTCGTTTCCGTTTGAATCTTTATAATGTACTACTTTACCTTCGGAATCATAATCTTGCCACAACTCGTACTTATCCGAGTTTCTATAATGAATTTCATTTCCATTTTCATCATACTCTCTCCAAGATTCAAAACCTTTGGCATCTTTGAAGTAAATTTCATTACCCTGTTCATCATATTCTCGCCAACAACTACATCCATCTGAATCTTTGTAATAAATTTCGTTGTGTTTTAAATCAAAGTATCTCCAAATCTCAAAACCATCTGGATTTCTGTAATGCATGCAACTAATACAGTTACTGTTAGGATAGTATTCTCTCCAAATTTCAAGTCCGTTGGAATTCTTGAAATAAATTTCTCTACTATTTGCATCATATTCATACCAATACTCCCAGCCCTCTGAATCTTTATAGTAAGTTAAATTACCAAGTTTATCGTACTTATCATAGTTGTCCATACACACATCTCAGTTAAATTATAGCTAAAGGATTAATGCTTAAAATATCCTTTTATCAAACTTCTTCTTCATCTAAGCGCTTATTAACATTTTTAAATATTTCTTCATATAGCTTATAGACTTCTCCAGCACCGAAAAACACTATGAAGAATGGTGCTGTTATCAACAATAAAATAATCAAACACACATTAGCTAGCATCCTCATCGTCGACCTCCTGATTAGCTGCATCTTTTAAAGCCTGAAGATTCTTAATACGGTCTGCAGTGCTTGCAATTTTAGTATCGACTGATGCTGATAAAGTCTCTAAAACTCCGCAAGGCGAACCATCAATAAAAGTGTATTCATTTAAAAGATCTTGCATTGTAAAATTTGCTCTAGGTAAAAGTACTATATTTTCTCCATAACCTATTATCATTTCTCTAATACCAGAATCTTTATTTATAACCCAAATTGATGGCATCTCTATTGAAAGATTAAAATCATACTCTTCGTAAAATCTGCGAGCTTTTCTCCATATTCTTCTAAAATGTTTGATAAATTCGTTACAATTTTTAAAAGGTCTGTATTCCATCTATGCACCTCTAAATAAATTCTGTAGGATTCTCAAGCAATTCTTTTATAGTTTGCCAATCAATATATTCTACGTTTTCCTTCTGGGCATAGTTCCAAATGTTTGAAATAGATGTTTCCCAATCTTCTATTTTAGAAAGCTCAGGATCATTAGCAACTTTAAAATAGATATCATCAAAAGTATATAAGATTGTATCTTGTTCAGATTCAACTTGTTCTGCGTCTTTGCAATTTGGTGTTAGTCCAAAAGCAAAACCTGTAATTAATGTGATTAAGATTGCTGTTATAAGCTTTTTCATTTTTGTTTTCTCCTTTTCTAGAAAACGTCCTTGTTATAAATTTTTCAATTCCTATTATCCAATAATATAGGTGTAAACTAGACTCTATATTCTAAAAAAGTCATACTAATTTTAATTATTAGGAGACCTAAAGAATGAGAATGAAACTAAGAGAAGGAGAATTATCAATATCTAAAGCTCGCCAGATGACAGCACAAAACGGTTTTGCATTTGAAGCAAATTCTCCAGCTGAATTGAAACAATGTCTTGAGTTAATGAAAAGACAATTACGGGATATGGAAACTCACAGAGAGCAATATGAAGTAGCATTAAGAGATGGTTTCGTTATTGCTGGCTTTGGTGGCAACTTACAAGGTATCGATGTACCAGAAACATTAATGACTGGAAAAGTACCTGCAAATATGACTCCCGAACAAGCATTTGATGAAGTTATAGATTTCATGAGAAAAACTATAAAAGAAGCTTCAAAAGCTTTGTTAAACAATCCTACTAAATCAGCATCAACATTACCAAAAAGACCAACAAGGTATCTTGAAACAAAAAAGAAGTACGGTACAGTAAAAGAGCTTTTCGAAACAGAAACAGGTATTGAACTTTATCCAAAAGATGGAACCTTAAAAGCAACAGCTATTACAGATAAGGTTGTATCAAACAAAACAAAAAACAAATTAAGTGATTTGAAAACAGTAACATCTACAGAGAACTTAAAACCTGTTCAGTTGAAGCAAACAAAACAAGTTGTAAAGGCTTTAAAAGCAAAAGGAAAATTAACAGATATCTCGAAAGATTATGATATTGAGCCTCGACCAGATATTCAGTTTAAAGCTGATGGTAGTGCTTTAATTACACCTGACAATGGTAAAGCATCATTCATTATAACTGATAGCGAACTTGAAAAGTTTCAAGAATCAGAAGCATTTGTAGATCCAACAACAGCAAAAATTCTTCGAAAAGCTATTCGTATGACAAAAGGTAGATCTTCAGGAGAATTGTCAATTGGTGACGAGTTGCAAATAACTTTAAGTCGACTTAGAGCTAGTGCAGTCGATCCTATAGAGGATTCTACTTACGAAAACTTGTGCTTGAATTTAGAACCTAGTGAAGTTGAAGCACTTGCTAGATCTGTAGATCCAAAAGGTGTTCAAGAACTTGTTGCTGAAATTTCAGGACCAGAGCAAAAGTTTGAAACATTCCTTATTAACATTGGATGTACTTTCTCGAAAAGCGATAGAGGTTATGTTATTCAATCTAACGATATTGAAAGTGCTTGGGATCAGGTAAATACATATATTATGAAAAACGACCTTTATATGGATACTTGTGAGTACGAACCTGTTGAAGGTAGATTCTTTGTAATAGTTTAGGAGATTATAGAATGAAAAATACATATTGGGAAGAAGAATTAGACGATTACATCAAAAAGAATCTAACTGTAGAAGAAGCAGTAAGTCTATCAACTTTAGATTATAAGCTCCACGAAGAAGATTATCTTAGCTTTCTTGACGATGTTCACAATGTTCTAAAAATGACTTGTGACAATGTAACAAGTGTTGCATATTTTGAAGATACAGAAGCTTTAGAAATGATTAGTAAACTTTCTGGACTTTATTTCGACGGTGCAACTATTTACAGACTAAAAGATGGTTCGACAAAAGTTCTTGGTTGGAAGTGCGGAGAAGCTGGTAAAGATATTTCTGATTATCTTTTAAGTTATTATATATAGGTAAGTTAAATGAGTAATTCCAATAAGATCTTAAATCAATTTACAACTCTTTATCACGGTTCTAAAAACGGTGAATTGAGAAAGGATGAAAAACACAAATACAACTGTTTATATGTAACTCCTATTTTTGCGTATGCAGCAATGTACAGTACAGATTCTAATTCTACACATGGTTGCGTTTTCGAAATGACACCAATCAGACCGTTAAATATATTTGATGCTAACGATGAAAATGCGCTAGAGCAGTTGAAAGCAAAAGTGATAGAATTAAATCCAGGAAATACTTTAGTAAACCAGATTAAATGGAACGATCTAAAAACAAAAGACTGGTCTACTGTTTGCTTTAGAAGAGATAAAATAAGAGACGATTTACTTCTTAAAGCTGTAAAAACTCTAGGTTACGACGGTTACGTAAATATAGAATGGGATGAAGGTTGTGCTGAGAGCTACGCTGAAGGACTTGGAGGTTGTATAGAAGTTGTAAACTCAATATCTATTGGAATTTTCGATGAAAATTTACTAGAAGTTGTTGATGAGAAATATTTCGACGACTATTCAGATGATGAGCTATTTAACAAATGTCATCAAGCAGATGAGGATTTATTTATAAAATTCTTACAAGATGAAGGTCTTGGCGACTTCTATTATGATGACGAAGCTTCAGCTAAAGATTGGGCAGCAGATAATTTACCGTTCTTAGATGCAGATGAAGTAAATAATCTGTTTGATACATATGCAAACTGTTATGATGATGAAGCTAGGGATTTCGATGAATCATCTAAAAAGAAAAATCTAACTAGTGTTTTAGGAACAATCAATGAAAAAAAATTAACTGAAAAGTACATCATTTCGACTATAGATGATGAAACAGGTAAAAGAATGTACTGGAACAATGGTGATGGAGTTTGGTATTATGGACAGTCTCAAGGCACAACTTATGAAAATTATGACGAAGCTAGTTTGAATGTACCAGAAGCAGATTTAAATCTTCCATCAGATTCTATATATCCTGTAGAAGTATTGGAGAGCTCTAAAAGATGGAGCAAAATGAAAGAAAGCAGAGTTGCAAATGCTAATGAAGATATTTTGAAATTGATGGATTATTTCATTAGTGATTTGCAAGATAGAGGTTATAGAAAAATAACACCTGTAAGAGGTTCTGGAAAAGTTGCAGGTCCAAAAACATTCTTTGTAGTAGATAGTACCGACACAGTTAAGAGAATTGAAGTTAGTGTTGATGGACAATATGAAGATGATATTATTGCAATGTTTGATAGATATTCCGGAGGCGTTGTAGGTTCTTCTATATATCAGTTATGTACTGCAGATCCAAATAGTGCAGACCCTTCAAATCCTGAATTGATTTGGTGGGCTGGAAAAACTAAAGAAGATTTTATAAACGATCTTGCGGATATGTGGAAAGTTGTAAAGTCACAATCCCCACGAATGCAAGAATCAAAAAAGATAAAAGAAAGAGTTTTAGACTTTGATACTTATGACAAGTATTACGATGAGGGAGCAGAAGCTTACTTTGAAGGAAAGTCCTTGAGTGAAGTTCCAATTACTGGAAATGCTTGGTTTAGAGAAGCTTGGGAAGAAGGTTGGAAAAACGCAAAAGCTTATGATGAAGAAGATGCAAGAAGACTAGAAGCTGAGTATGAAGATGAATTAGAACAGGAAGAAGCTTGTAGAGAAGGTTTGATAGAATCTGAAAATTCAAAACTTAAAAAACTCAATTATATTGAACCTAATAATCCTCAAGCATTAGCTGATTTTATACAGGCTTGTACTAAGGATGGAGTAACAAATATTCAAACAAGGGTTATGGACGACAGTTATATAATGGTTTTGGGAGAAGAACCTTTGAAGGAATCTAGAAGACGTTTCCACGTATATGATAGAGAGATTAGCAGTCAAATGGATTCTATTTTAGGTAGTAAAGGTATAATCATAAAGCCACAAACTACAGGTCAAGGTTTTGCACTTTACTCTATTAAGAAGCCAAACTTACAAGTAGGTGAGCTAATGTTTACTCCTGCAGCGTACTATTTAGCTGGACCTCGCGAGAACATTTATTGGGAAGGATCAACATTAGAAGAGTTCGAAACAGATGTAGAAGATATGGCTTATGCTGTAAGAGAGATAGTTGATTCTTTATAGGTTATATTTAGAGGTTCAAGTTATCTAGAACCTCTGATATGTCCTCGTAAGATTCATTTAATACACTTTCATAAATGTCGTATGTATCGTTTTTTAATTTGTAATACTTATCTTTTTGAATGCTGAAGGCCAATTCTTTAGATTGGTCTACAGTACTACATTCATATACAGTGGTTTTAAATCCTGGAAAAATATCTTTATCTTCATAAATCCTATCAATTCTAAACTTTCCAAAAGTAATAACTTCTTCTTGGTATCTAAATCTTTCCAAGTCAACTTCGTGTTCATTGCTATGAATTATTAGTTTGCTATTATAGTCTACAGGAAGACCTTTTACATTCTTTAAAACAATGATAGTGTCTATATCCGCATCGCTGGAACAATCCTGCATAAATTTTGTTATAAGCTCTTCATCAGGTTTTTTAGAAGTTGTAGAAGTCAATTGCTTAAAAGTTATAATATCTCCTACATCTTTATCGAATATGTAACTATCTTTTCCTTTTCTGTGAGAGACTTCCCAATCATCTTCGCTTGCCAACATTCTGTACAAAGCAGGATATGTTTTGCCTGAAATAATTTTTTTATAAAAAGCAGAAGATGCATATTTATTTACATCTCTATATTGTCCTCTCACAAAACAATTTAAGTTATCGTTATAGTTGTGAAATCTCTTCATAATCTATTTAGTAAAGGTACCATACTAACTAATAGCGAGGAAGAAAAATGAAACTGTATAGAGGTATAGTAAAAGGTAGACAAAGACAGTTAAAGACACAAGGTACAGGAATGTGGTTTACCTCATCTTTAAAAGTTGCTAAAACATATTCTGATACAATTGAAACTTGGGAATTAGATGAAGATTTAGATTTGGAAGGTATTCAAATCGATTGCCAACAGCGAAGTTGGAATGAAGTAAATACAGATGCATATGCTCGTAAGTACAAAGATTACGATGTTATTATTTTCAAAGATATTGTAGATGTAGGACCTTTAGTACTAAACTATGCTAAAATTGATGATAGACCTGTAAAAGAGAACTTCAAAGATTTCACTGCAGATACAGTTGTTGTAAACAATCTTGATTGTATAAAAAAGGTTCAAAAAGAAATACTAAAAGAGTTTGATGGTGACTGGATGGATGATGGTGCAAAACTTAATGCCGTCAAAGTAGAAGATCTTATAGAGGATAAATATTTAGATAAGGCCTTAGAGTACTATGAATTATTTGAGGAGCTTACTTTAAGAGGTGACTATAAAAAAGCAGAAGATAGATCCGAAGAGGATATTGAAAAGGATCAAAAAGCCACTGAATTACTCAAAAAATTACAAACAAATACAGATCCTGCTCTAGCTTATGGATTCATGCTTTATGACGAATCATCCATTGCAAAAGCTTATTGGAAAAAGAGAGTAGGAGATAGAAAAGATCCTCATACAAAACAACCTTGGACTAGACCAGAAAAACAGGCAGATTGGCTTTACGAAGTTTATTTGGTTTTGACAGACCAGAATCCTAAATACAAAGATCATTTGTACTATTACAAGTTTACAGATGCTACAGGTAAATTCAACATAATGAATAATTTCAAAATGCATTGGAATATGTACATGCTTCCTGAATTGGCTAGATCTATTTTCAAAAGAAATGTCAAAGATTTTAAATCCTTAAGCGATTCTAAAAACGATTTTGAAATAGCTGCTGATTACTCAGTTGAGGATGTAGACAACTTTTTACTTGTAGAAGATTTTATAAAATACTTTGCTAAGAAAGGGCCTGTAAAAGCAAATTCTGGAAGCTCTTTACAAGGTTTAACTTGGAAGAAGGTATTAGAGGAACTTATAAAAAATAAAGATGAAAGTGCTGTAAAACTCTCAAAAGCTCTTAATATTTCTTCTCCAGCCATGCTTCCCAAATTAAAAGATGAACTTAAAAAAGATCTGAAAAAGTTTGATATAGATCAAGATAGTTTTGCAAAGTACATATCAAAATATGATAGCATTGCTTTAGATATTCTAAATGGAAAAGATGTAACATTCTCCGATATTGAAGGTTGAAAAGTGCTAATTGATTGATCGAACAATTATAGGAATTTAATTAATGAGAATTGACAAACTTGATGAAGAAAAGTTGAATGAGTTTCGTGATTTTTGCAGATATGGCTATTGTCTTGAAGAAGAAACTGCCAAAGAGTATTTAAATTTTTTGGTAAACGGAATTAAAAGCATAACAGATAAGTATAAAACTATTTCAGCAGACACTGCTCATAAAATTAACAATAAAAGATTTAGAAATGAGAGAACTAGGGATGACAGAATTGATAATGATTATTTTGAATCTTTTTCTGGCAAAGAAGGAACTTTGAGCGAATTCGAAACAGAGTTTGAATATATGTTCAACCAGTTGAAGATAGAAAAAGATGATAAAGGTAAAAGAAAAATACCTCAAGAATGGATTACCTGGATTCAATCGACTTTTAATGATTACGTTTGCAGATTTGACAAAAGAGATCCATCTATAAAAGCAGATTTTGCAGATGAAGTAAACTGGAAAGATAAAGGAAGATTTACCGGATCTCATCTACCTTCATCTGCAAAAAAATTAATCGTTACCTAAAAGGTCATCTACTGTAGTAGTAGTGTTATATTTTAATAAGGTTTTTAACATTTTTCTAACGTATTCGATTTTTTCTTTATCTGCATCGTTTTCTTTTTCTAGCCAAAGAACTTGGTTTGCAAAAGAATAAGTTTCTTTCGTATACTTCGGAGCAAGGTCTGTAAAATCAGCAGGAATTTCAATTGCTTCTTTTGAAACAAAATGGTCGAGACTGCCAAAAATCAAAACATAGTTGTTGTGGGTAATTACCTTCAGTTCATCATTCAGTAGTTTTGCTGTTATAAAATCTTCTAGTTTTCCTGTGCTACCATCAACATCAAATTCTGCAACAGAGATTTCTTTGTTTTTGATTTTATCAAAAACTTCTGAAACTTTGAATTCACCTTTAAATATATCAAATTCAGTGTCATTTCTTTGAAGTTTAAAAGCTTTTCCCAAAACATCTACTGAATATTTTTTATCTAGCCCTTTGAGATCAATCATTCTTGTACCTCCTTACCTATAATAATATAGGTACTTTTCAGCAAAATGTTTCAAAATCTCAAAAAAGTGTTTACGGAAGAGGTTTCCAAAACATTTTAACTAATTTTTAATATGAAAAAACTTAGCAAAGTTGCCGCAGAGCTTTTAGCTACATATGTAAACCTTATCGATTCAGAGTTTAACGCACATATCTGCGAAAACGGAGAATTTGACAACGAGAGCGTTCAATTTTCAGATAGTTATAGAGTTTTCTACGACGGAAAGGACAACAACACAGATAATTACATTACAGTATATTCGTTTAACTCTGAGAAAAAGAGCAGTTGTGTACTTCTAAACTTTTCTCACGAAGAAACTGAAGGTATTCAAGAGCTTTTAGAATTTGCTTTCAATCAATGTGAATTTGCAGAAAAGTCTAACGAAACAATCTGGAGCAATACCGAAACAAACTGGATAGTTGATTTAGATGTAATTATTGAACTTATTGAAGATTTTAAAAATCCTTATGGAATAAATAATCCTGATCTAGGTGTAAAAGCAGAATATGAAAAGAATAGAGCTTCAAGAAGTTATCCTTTAGATGAGTCCTACTCTACAGACTTAACTGATTTAGAACAAATACAAGATGATTGGCTTTACGTTTTAGAAAAAGTTGAGGACTTTGACCCTTTTATCATAATTGCTTTAAAGTCAATTCCTATACATTATGTTGAAGATTTAAGATCTGACAACGGTCTTGAAAGAGTAGCTGAGTTTGTTGTTGAATATGGTTTAGAATACAGTCTAAATGTCGGAGGAGTTTATTTTGAACTAAAACGAGAAGTGGCTATAGGTGCTTTACTTCACGAAATAGCTCATGCTATTTTAGCTTTCAGATATTTGCTTACAGGTAATACTTCCGCTTACAACTTATATGCAAGGACTAACGGTGGTCATACAGAAGACTGGTGGAAAATAGCTACAGAGTTAACAAAATATTTTAATGAAAAAATTGAAATTGTAGAAACATTAGATTTAAGAGATGCAAGTATCTACGAGTATCCAATACAGTATGAAAACTACAATGACGATGCTGTTTGGAGTGAAGAGTATTCCGAACCTGAAGAGATGGATTCAAACTTTAGCTTTTAGGGAGGATGTAAATGAGAAAATTAAAAGAAGAAGTTTATATAGCAACACCAGAAGCTCCTATAAAATTGTGGATAGTAAATGAAGATGATCCAGACATGTCTTGTGGATATATTGAGTCAACCTGTAAATCAGACACGATGCTTTTGCAAACATTTATCCAAAAAGCTGGATACAAAGTAGTTTCTTCAAAGCCAAAAAATTGTGTTTATGCAAGAGGTATTCCTTTAAGAGTATTTTTAGGTAAAAAAACATATGCAGAGTTTTCAACAGATAAATATAATGAGGCTATTTTAGAGACTTTTAAACAAGTTGCAAAGTCTCTTAAGATTGAATTAAAGCAAACTAAACAGCGTGGATTAGCTGTGCAAGAGTGTAAAGGTGAATTCTCGGATACAGATTATTGGAAAGAGCATAAAAATAAAACTTTTAAGTTTAAGCAAGGATTAAAAGAAGCAAAAGGAAATAAAAACGACGATAATTTTTCTCATGCTGAACATTTAGATTTTGAAACAGTAAAAAGTATGTTTAAACATCCTAAAAAGTTAGCAAAGTATATGTTTGAACATCCTGGGCTTTTAGATGTTGTTCAATCAAAAGCTTTTAATTACGCAGATGAAATTGGTCAACAACAAGGTTTTGAAGCCTACTATCCTCTCTGGTTGAAGATTACTCAAACAGGTTTTGATACCATTTTTAATCTAACAACTTTGGAAGATCCTAATGAAGAAATAGACCTTTATAGAGGAATAGTTCTGTTTGAAGTAGAGCCTAATTTAGAAGAACCTGGTATCTGCTGGAGTTATGAAGAAGAAGGTGCCTCAGATTGGGTAAACGAGCTTTGTATAGAAGATGATCCGAACGAGGCTCCTTGTATTTTGGTCGGTAAAACTAAAATTGAAAATGTCGATTGGATTATAACATTTCTACTACTGTGTGCTAGTCCTGAAGAAAAAGAAATTCGAATTTGGGATGATTCTAAAGTGGAAATAACAGATTGGTATGTAGAATAGAGGTTGAAAAAATGAGGCTTAGAGAAGATATTTTAAACGAGTTTTATGATTTTTGCAAATATGGATATTGTCTGGAAGAGGAAACTGCAAAAGATTATTTGAAATTTCTAATTGATGCTTTGTGTCTTATTAGGGATAGTTATGGAGACAAAGCTGTCGAAAGTACCGAAAATCGTTCTAAAGTGAATGTTATCAGGTTTCAAAAAGAGCAAAAAGATTTAAAAGGAGATGCAAATGTAGACTACTTTGAAGGAAAAACTTTAGCAGATTTTGAGAAAGATTTTGAGAGGATGCTTAATCAATTAAAGACTCAACATACTTTAGATGGTAAAAGAAAGATTTCTACCAAATGGATTGAATGGATACAGGATACATACAACAACTACGTTGCAAGATTTGAAAAAAGATCTCCTGAGATATCTACAGATTTTCGAAACCAGGTAAGTTGGAAAAATAAAAAAGAAACTTCCAATACAGGTAAATATTTACCGTCTACAGCTAAAAACTAATCTCCTAGAAGATCTTCTATGCGAGTAGTTGTATTATACATAAGCATATTTTTTAAGTCTTTTCTCATACTTAAAACAAATTCTTTTTCTTCTGGATCTTCTGATTCTGGTAATAGCCAAAAAACCCTGTTTATGCTTTCTACATGAGCATCAACGGAATCGTTTGCTTTTGTAAAATCTTCAGGAACTACAATTGGTTGTTTTGTAATAAGATTTTCCAGATGAGTAAACATTAATGTATATGTACTACTGCCAATAATCTTAGCTTCTTTGTTTAACTGTCTAATGTAAACGTAATCCTGAAGCGTAGCAAAAGATGGATCGATGCTAAAAGCTTTTACGACTTTTCTGCTTTTTACAAGTTCAAAAGCTTCTGAAACCTTTAATTCATCTGAAAATGTTATCAAAGAGTCTGTTCTGTGCAAGTAACAGAAAAGACCTGACTTCACATCCACTGTATATAACTTGTCCAATTTCTCGAAATCAAGCATTCTTGTACCTCCTGAACACTAATAATATAGTTTTTTCCAGAATGCATCCTTCAAGAAGTTTTCACGAATTTCGAGGAAATCTATTACGTGATATTGATATGGAATTCTCTTCCTCTTAAAAAGTTTTTCCTTTCATCTGTATCAAAACCAAACCAATTTTGAATTGACTTTTTATAATTTTTATCAGCATCGTAAGGCATTAGAAGTTTCTCCATTCCACCTTCTTTATCTAAAACTTGATTAAGTCTAACCTTAGTCCAAGAACCTAAACCTTTTAAGTAAAAATAATCTAAATTCTTTTTCATATCTTTTTTGTCTGGAAAGTTAAAATAGTACTCTTCTACTTTTTCTCCTTTAAGACCAATTAATAATGGAGTATTTAATCTACAGACTCTTCCGTTTTCAATCATTTTTGGAGCAAGTTTTGCAAACATTGTAAGTACCAAACCTGCAATTGCTGTACCATCGGGGTCCGCGTCGGATAAAACAACAACATAGTCGTAAGTCATATCTTCTGTTTTACCATATAGATCTAAGCCTAGAATATTTACAAGCTCTTTGATTTCTTGGTTTTCCATAAAACCTTTTACTTTACCTTTTCTTACAGGACCTACATCTTGAATGTTCATCGGTTTACCTTGCAACATGTAGTACCCAATTCCTTTACGACCTAGAATAGGACTAATACCAGAGAAAGCAGATCTACCTTCAGTAATCATTAGATACTTTTGACCTGATTTTGCTACAGGTGCAAAATATTTCTCACTTACGACTTCTTTCTTTACTTTGTTGAGAGCATCTGTTGCTTTACGAGCTGCCAATTCCTCTTTTAATTTAAAAAGCTCTGTAATATTTTCAATAATCGGTTTTGTACGAAGAATTTTATCTGTAAAAGTATCCAGATCAACATTATTTGCTCTTAAGAATTCTGTAATTTCTCCTTGAGAATTTGTAATTTTTTCTTTTGTCTGGGAATTAAATTTACAGTTTGTAAAATCTTTCAGAAAAACAACTATACCAATACGATTGCGAATGTCTGCAGGTTTGATTGCTTTGTATTTTTTAGATACTTTCTCACGAATATCATTTATAACTTTTGCTGAGATGTAATCAACATGTGTACCACCTTCGCGAAGTGAAATACCGTTTACATAACTCAGTACATAGGGTTCATCACTAGGATATACACAAATATAGCAATTAGGCTCGTTGAGTACTACGGCTGGTTGAGGAAACATTGAAGCAAGATCTTTTGCTTTTACTCCGACCTTTTCTCCATTAAAAGTAATTGTACATTTAGGAAAGAACCAGGAAAGGAATTTCAAACGAGTCTTAATAAGAGATATAATGTTTTCATCAAACTCTTTTACACCAAATCTAGCAAAATCTGGAGTAAATGTTATTGTTGTTCCTTTTTTTGGTGATGCAGTTAAAAGTTTAAAGTCCATTTTAGATCTATTATCTTCGCAATTGATCTTCATCTTTGCATTACCATCGCAAGTAATACATTCAAACTTTTTAGAGAAAATGTTCGCGCCCTTACATCCGATACCGTTGGTCCCGATAGTCTTTCTGTTTGCATCATCTTCAAAGTTGGAACCTGACATTGGTCTACAGACAGCATCTACACACATCCAGTTTCCTTCATCATCTTGAACAACTGGAATACCTCGACCATTGTCTTCGCAAGAAAATGTATCTTTTGTAATAGTAACTTTAATTTTATTTGAAAAAGCCCAATCTGTTTTTACACCTTCGTCAATTGAGTTGTCGACAACCTCGTTACAGATTTTCAATAAACCTTCTGTAAAGTTAACTTCTTTGTAAGAGATCTGTCCATCTTCCTCTAAGATCCAAGAGTTAATATTAGCAGGAGAAACTCCACCTATGTACATTGAAGGCCGTCTAAGTACATGTTCAATAGTAGATAAATGTTTAATTATTTGATTGCTTTCTAATTTTTTTGTTTTATTATCTTTCATAGTTTTATTATTATAGTTCCTTTTGATTCTTTCTCTTCTCTAATTGAAAGGAAAAGGTGCTCATTTCAGAGCACCTTTTTACTTTTTAGAATTTTATCGACTTAATCCCGGTCGTAACTCTCGTCGTCATCCCAGTCATCATCCTCGTAATAGTACCTAACACTGTCGAGATATCTTTTTACATCTTTTCCGAAGTATATTCCAAATAGACCTTTACCATCTTCGGTATAGTCAGCTTGAGTAGAAATAAAATACTCGTTCTTGGAAATTTCAAGAATTGTAGGACTACCATAAGGACCGTCATTTTCAAACGATGCTAAACAAGTGTAACCTTCGCTTTCAACGTTTTCAGGCATGACTCCAAAAATGTCTTCTGATGGTTCTTCGTTGAGAATTGCAGCATGTGCATCCCAGTCAGAATTACCTCTTTCAGCAATAGCAATATAAAGATATTTACCAGCATATTTAGACTCTGCAGGAAGTTTAACAAAAGCATATTCATCTTCAGACTGAAGTTCATCCATTAGATCAACAAAATGTTCTGTCGGATTTTCAGATTCAGAAATCCTCTTTGCAGATGTCTTTGTAGAGCATCTTAAAACTCCAAGTCCCAAACCTTTTAAGTATACATTGTACATTCTCTGAAAATTTGCTTCAAAGTTTGGATTTGAGGAAATATCTGCAATTAATTTGTCTGTATACTCAGTTGCTTCTGTATTTAATCCAGCAGTTTCACAAGCCATAAGAGTATCGATCAAATCAGCGTTTGTCTTACAAGCATTTAACATATCTATATGTGCAACTAAAGCTTTCTCCAATGTACCGTTCCATTTAGAAATATCTCTACCTGTACCAGTAGTTTTAAATTTTGACATGGTTTTAATCTCCTATATTGTAATATTTAGTTGTTTTTTATTCGAGCTACCGATAAGTTAAAGATCCGTAGATTTTTTTGCAACAGTTTTTATAAAGCCTTCTTTTTTAAGTTCTGTTTCAAGTTCGTTCAAGTCTTTTGTCCAAGCACTTTCTGGAGTTTCCTGTTCCATTGCTTCACGTTCTTTTGTCTTGTCTTTCCACTTCTTTTCAATTTCTTTTGCTTTATCTATTGTAATGGAATATAAAGGCATCGAAAGAAGTTTATCTACAATTGTGTAACCTTTTTGTTTAAGATCTGCTTCTGCAACTGCTTTTTTCTTATCTTTTAAAACTATTGTACCTTTAATAACTTCCTGAATAAATCTGTAGACTTCGTTTAATTCACTCTCTTCTTTTTTCAATCTTGCAATTTCAGATTTAATACGTAACTTAAGATATTTAATCTTAATTTTGTAGTAATCATTAAAGACGGATCTTACTTCGTTATATTCACGAACTGTATTATTTTCATCCATACAAGTTACAGTTTCTGTCATTCTTTGAATCAAGCCAAGATCTTTCCAGATTTGATCTTCTGATTTTACCAATTCTGTATCCGAAAGCCAAATTTCGAATTTAAAAACATCATCTTCACTAAAATCGTTGAATTTTAGTACAAGGCCATCCTCTTTAAGACTGCGAAGCTTTTTCAAATAGCCACTTAAATCCCAAGTTATTGGAAGTTCGTCAATATAAAGTTTCTTACCTTCAAGTCTAGCAATACCCTTAACAATCCAAGAGCCATCAACATTGTCAATTGTGCCTTTAAAACCTTCCCAATGTGGTTTTAGCCAATCGGATTTAATGTTCTTTCCTGCAATTGCTGCTCTTGTAAGCTTGAAAATATTTTCAAGAGAGCGAGGATAAATATCTGAAGAAAATCCTACACCAATTCCTTCTGTACCATTGAGTAATATTAATGGTAAAGTCGGTACATAAAACATTGGTTCAATTTGCTTACCTTCGAACTCTTGATAAATAAGATTTGGATCATCTTCTTTTCTAAAAAGTAAATTAAAATAATCTGCCGGTCTTGCAAAAATATAACGAGGTGCAGAAGCTGTTGGTGAGAACCTAGTACCAAAAGATCCAACTCCTTCTAAAGGTGGTAAATTGTTTGCACCACAATATTTTGCAGACATTGTTACAATTGTACTTTGAGCACCAGATTCACCATGTAAGTATTCTGCTTCATCTACAAGTTTGGAACTGTAAGCTGTAACTTTAATTGGGTTTTTAATTCCACATTTTTTCGTAGTATAGACTACCTTTCTTGCAGTCATCTTCAACCCGTCAATGTAAGATGCTGTTGCTCTATACAAAATGTATAGAGCAGCGTCATTGTACTGTGTATTTAAAAATTCTGTAATATCCATCTTTTTCAACCTTTAGAAGAATTATAGTTAAATAGCCAAAGCAATAAGCACAAAAGCTGCAAAACCAAACAAAAATAAAAGAAGTTCAGAGCTTAAGTCCTTAATAGTTTTAAATATCTTTTTCCATGCTTTCATTTAAGTCCTCCACACTGTTGAAATCGAACGAAGATTGTTTAAGATTTTCTATTTAACGAAAACTTTTTTGTTGCTTTCGATTTGCTTGCAAAGTTGATGTCTAAATCGACTCTAAACTTGTTTATATCTATATCTGAATCTCGAGGAAGCATACTTTCGATTACTCTAAGATTTGCATCTGTTAGATCTAACAATTTTTCATAGGATCTACAAGTGTTGGAAAGTTTTAATAGTTCAGTAAGTCTTTGAAATTTTCCAGAACCTCTGAAGAATTCAATTTTAGCTTCAGATAAAGTCAATTCACCTTCACCAATATCTTTAAGAATTTCCATCATTACATCGCTAGCAGTCCTAATAACCTTGGTGCTAGGATCTTTGAACGAGCCTACAATGTTATCTGAAACATCTCCATAAAGAGCTTTCCAAAGAGTTACAGATGCAATGTTTGGTTTAAATCCATGTTTCTTTTCAAAATCTGTTGCTGTGTAAATGCTTTCTTGTTTTAAAGTAAAACCTTTAGTAAGCATTTCGACTCTTCCTGCCTCGAGATACCTTGACCAGTCTTCATCAGATGACAATAATAAACATTTTCCAGTTTCTGTAAGTTTTTCTACAAAATCATCGGCTTCAAACTGTACATCGTGATAAACAGAAATTCTAGGTCTTTTTGTAACAATAAATTCTGAATAAAGTTTTTCAAGAGTATCTAATCTCAATTGAGCTGTAGGACTATTTTTATCTCTTACAGTTTTATAACCTTCTTTAATTTTAAGTCTTGCACTCATCTGTCCATTTGATAACATTGGATCAAACAATAAACAGACTTCACCAAGAGTTTGATCTTGAAGTTTGTCCAATACAGATTTGTAGTGATTGAAAACTGTATTATTTTTACTCAACTGATTTACGGTTTCCTGAGTAAGATCCTTCAGATAAAGACTAGCTACTCTATAGAATATGTTACTTACATCTACAATTATTTTGTCATATATTAGCATTAAGAATCCTCCAATTTAGAGATGAAAAAAAGCATCTCTAAATTGAAATTAGTTCCAAGTCTAGAGATCTGTGTTGTTGATATCTTTAGCATAATCAGCAACTAGGTTAACTGCACTATCGATAAATTCATTGTAAGTTAAAATATCCTGAACTGTGTCGTCGATATCTTTTCCACTAATACCACGTTTGTAGATGTTAGCAACTTTCATATAACCAGTTTTAGGTGCAAAATTAAGCTCTTCAGCCTTAGCTGAATGTTCTTCTTTGATTTCTTCGTTATAAGATTCGATTGTAGCTTTAAAGGCTTTTACAGCTTTTAATTCTTCCTCAATATCGCACATATTCGTATCAAAATGTGTGAATTTATCAGAATCGATTTGAATATTGATACCAATGCTTTCAAGAGCTTCAAGGTAATCTCCAAGAATTTCTTCTGTTCGGTTAAATGCCTCTGTAGCTCTAATCAAAGTAACAAGTTTGATAAAGGCTGCTGAAATAATATCTTTATGTTTTTCTTCAGGATTCAATTCTAATGGATTTCCTGAAATCCAGGCTTTACCTTTACTAGCATAAGCTTTTGCTAAAGTGCTCCAATCGTTTTTATTACCTGAAGTTTCTGTAAGTACTCTTTTATTTACTTCTGCAAGAGCTTTTCCAGCTACTTTCCTTTCTTTAAAAATTTTAAGCGTTTCGTTAAGAAGCTCTTTTGCATCTTTTACATCTTCCATGATCTACTCCTTATTTATTTTCTCCGTTGAGAGTACCTTTACCTTGATACTGACCATCGTATGCTTCAGCTTCTTCTTTGGTTTCAAATACAACCATTTGACCGACTCTAGCACCAAAATAGATTTTCATTTTGTGATTGACTGTAAGAAATGTTCCCATTTCATCTGTGTAAAAACCTGGATCCCAAATTGGTGAGTTGATTTCATTTCCACAACGTCTTACAGAACTTCTATGAACAATTTTACCTACAGTTTTTGTATCGAATTTGCAACCTTCTGCAAACCCAATCTCATATTGACCTGGTTCCAAAATCCAACAGTCACCTTCATTATCAGTTGTCAATCTTACATCTTCAGTTGCTGGTAATTTTGTTTTCTTTGTTTTTCCTGTTTCATCATCCTTTTGATAATCCGCATAAACAGTACCGAAAGTTTCGGATTTAATTTTTGAACAAGATACCATGTGCAAATCAATACCTGCTTGAGCTGGCTCAAGATCTGATATTTTGTACTTTTCTTTTGCTCCATCTGAGAGATATATGATACCTCTATCAATAATTTGTTTAGCTGTTAACATTATATACTCCTTTTTTGTATATTATAGGTTTTTTTGTTAATTCCATATAACAATCGTGACACAAGCATTTGTAGTTCTGACCTGTATCTATTCGTTTGTTCATTTTCCAAGTTCCAATATATGCATAATAATTTGCTGAATTGCCACATTCCATACAAATTGCATTTTCTTTTTCAATTTTATCCATAAAAGGAATTATTTCTCGAGCAGCATTGAGTACAACTGCATCTGCTCCTGAAATTAATCCTGAAAAGATTAAAGGAATATCCTTCAATGGAGAATTGTGATAGTCGTAGAAGAACTGTCTCTTAAAGTCCAACATGTGATATTCATCAATAAAAATAGCTTCAATTTTGGCTTTCATAAGAGTCTTACCTGTAAGCTTGATTATATCGTCCACATGTTCAATTTTAAAGTAATGTACATACTCAGTAATTTTTAATTCTTCAAGTCTCTGAGCAATGTAGTTTCCATGACTTCCACCTCTCGTATCGCAAGCAGGTTCTAACAAAACGACATGTCTTTTAGCTATTACATATTTTTCTAATTCGATTACAAAACGTCTTGTTTTACCTGAAAACATTGGACCTGTAAAAAGTTTTGTTTGCATTATCTATACCTCCTTCTTTTCATCTGAATCATATCTATAATCCCAAGAATCACCGACATCATTCCTGCTTTCGCCAATTTTTGTTACATTTGATAAACTTTGATAAAATTTGTTTGCTTTTTCATTAATCTTATAACAATTGAAATAGAATGGGTTTGACAACTGTTCTAAAAGTCTTTTAGCAACACCTTGACAACGATGTTCAGAATCTACAATAAGATTTGTCATTAGATACTTGTCATCTTTATATCTACATTCAACCATACCTACCATTTTACTATCTACAAAAGCCATTGTTACGTTTCCATCTTCTATAGAACTTGGCATATATTCTGTAGGAAATGGAATTTCTGAAGAACTATAAGTGTTCATAAAGTTGATAATATTCTCAATATCATTTGCATTACTTCTTCTGAACTGTAACTTTAACTCTCCATAGTAAATTCTAAAACTTGGGTAAGCTTCTTTGTAAGCTAGAAGATTTTTATCTCCTCCACATTCACCCCAATTTGCAAATTTAGCACCAACATTTTTAAAGTATTCTAAGAATTTTACTGTAGCTACATTTGCTATGTGAGTATAATCTGTTTTTGTACTAGCTGTCGTACAGCCATAAGCCCACTCATCTTTAGCTACATACATTTGATAAGAAAGCAATTTACCTTCTTGATTAAAGAGACCTAGAACTCCACCTTTGTTAAGTAATTTTTCAAAAGCTACATCTAGACAATGTTTATATCTAGAACTATGCTCTTTGTAGTGGTTTGGATTCAATTCATCAGCTACAAGCTTGTTTGTATTCCACTCGTTGTATAGATTGTATACCTTATCTATATCTTCCTCTGTTTCGATTTCTTTTACAAAAAGCTTATTTTCTTCTGCGTATTCGAGATATTGTCTAACACGCTTTTTAAACTTTTTACCATTATCGTAACAATTTTTATCGAAAACCTTTTCCAAGTCGTAACAAACATCAAAAGTTCTTCTACCTTTTTCAAGATCTGGATTTTCAGAAAGTCCATAAGCTAGTTGTACATCTCGTACATTTGGAAAAGCGTATTGTTGAATATTAGTCATCTATATCCTCAATTTTAATTTGTTCAGGTTTATTTGTAAAATGATCAAACATATCATATCGATAGTACTTTTCTGCAAAAGTATTGAACTTATCGTAAATCTTATCCATATTTTCCATATAAGCCTCATCTCTACTTTTAGCCAGACTGTTAAAGTGTAACATGTACTTTCCTTTATTTTTTGGTAAACAGATAATCGCTTTATCTACAGTATTAAAAAGTTTTTCAGCAAGTTCATCTGAAATGTGAGCTTTATCCGGCTCATAAACTTCTGTATAGATAATGTTTGAAACCCAAGCTCTATCAATTACAACATCGTAATTAAGACTTCGCCAATAGTTTAAGTCTTTTAGAAGTCTTTCATAACCTTCATCTACAGTTACATTCTTATCCTGACTTGTATTTGTACAATGAATAAACATGCAAGATCTTTTTGCTTCCATAGATGCATTTACAAGATTTCTTGCAATTGTTGTTTTTCCTGTTCCATCAGGTCCTTCTAACAAATAAATCAATTTACACCTCTTAATTAAAAAACTAATTAAATTATAGAAACAAAATTATGAAAGTTGCAGAATTGGAAAAGAAAAAATATAAAAGACTTTTGGAAGAATTAAGAGATTTTTGCAAATATGGATATTGTCTGGAAGAGGAAACTGCCAGAACCTATATGTTGTTTTTAGTGGATGCCTTGGTAAAAATAGAAAAATCTAGAGGTAAAAAAGCAGCTGCTAATGTAGAAAATCATTTTAAAGTAAATAACAATAGATTTGCAGGTGAAAGAGACAGATTAGAAAACAGAGCAGAAGATGATTACTTTGAAGGTAAATCCTTAGGGGAATTTGAAAAAGAATTTGAGAAGATATTTAATCAACTTAAAATTCAGCATACTTTGGATGGTAAAAGGAAAATCTCTACAGAATGGATATGTTGGATACAGGATACCTTTAATAATTATGTTGCCAGGTTTGAAAAAAGAAATCCTAAAACGAATACGGATTTCAGAAATCAAGTAGGATGGAAGGATAAGAAACAAACTTCTAATTCTGGAAAGTATTTACCTTCTGAGGTTAGGAAATAAGATCCTCCACCTTTGTTGTGGTATTGTATTTAAGCATATCTCTTAGACGTTTGCGCATACTTTCAACAAATCTTTTTTCCTTTGGGTCGTCAGATTCCGGTGCAAGCCAGAAAACTCTATTTATACTTTCAACAGTGGAATCTACATATTCAGGATCTACTTTTGTAAAATCTTCAGGAATGATAATTGGCTGTTTTGTAATCAGATTTTCCAAATGAGTAAACATCATCACAAATGTATCACCACCAACAATTTTAGCTTCCTCATTTAACTGTCTAATATAAACGTAATCCTGGAGGTTGGAAAAGGAAGAACTTATAGAGAAGGCCTTTACAATTTTTCTATTTTTTACAAGTTCAAAGGCCTCAGAAACTTTCAATTCATCACTAAAGTTCACCAAGGAATCTTTTCTGTGTAAATAGCAAAAAAGACCTGACTCTACATCCACTGTGTAAAGATCATCCAATTCCTTAAAATTAATCATACATTGGCCTCCTTAAAGTAATTACTCTTTCAACTACAATAATATTATAGGTTTACGATCTGAAATGTTTTCAAAAACTTTCTACAAGAAACTAAATAGTATGTGCCTATAGAAAGATTACAAGACTCGCTAAAAGTTAAAAGTTTTAGATATGGAAATATCTACTTTTCAGACCTGTTTAATTCAATGTTTCTTGTTAGCATTGAAATTCCAAATTCAACTGATGACTTATCAAGGTCGTTCTTTTATTCTGACACTTCTAAAAAATCCCAAAGAGCAGCAGCAAGATATTTTTATAATAAAGCTAAAGATTTTTTGGCTAAAGGAGATTATGATTCTCTAGAGGAGTTACTATCGTGATTTCCTCTTAAGTAAATATTTTTAATAAAAAAGGAGAATGCTAATGCAAGTAAGTTTTACATCTTGGCAAGGTAAAGGAAATGTTACTGGTTCCAAACATGCAATTTCTGTTGGAAATCGTTATATTTTTCTTGATTATGGAATTTGGCAAGGTAATCAGGATTTAGAGCTTAAAAACGAGCACTATAAAAGTCCTGTAAATCCTAATCAAATTGATGCTGTCTTACTTTCTCATGCACATGCCGATCACTGTGCTTTGTTACCTCTCTTAATACAAGATGGTTACAAAGGAAGTATTTATTGCACATCTGCAACTAGGGACTTAGCTTCAGTTGTGCTTATGGATTCTGCAAAAGTCAGTAACTTGTATACAGAACAAGATGTAATAGCTACTTTAGACCATTTCAGGTCTCACGCTTACGAAAAGTGTAAACATGTCAACGACTATTTCAATTATACTGCTTATAATGCTGGACATATTTTAGGTTCTTCCATGATGGACTTAGAAGTAAAAGCAAAACAATCCTTTTTAGAAAAACTTTTTAGAAAACAACAAAAGCATCTACACATTCTATTCACAGGTGACCTTGGAAGAAAAAACAATCCTATTGTAAATCCTCCTGCTCAGGATTTTCCAGCACCAGACTACATTTTCATGGAAGCAACTTATGGAAATAGGTTACACGATGATCTTGAATGTTCGCTAGAAGATTTAGCTGAAATTATAAACGAGACTGTAAATAAAGAAGGAAAAGTAATTATTCCAACCTTTGCAGTAGAGAGGGCTCAGGAACTGATTTATTACTTAAAAGTTCTAATGCAAAAGAATAAAATTCCAAAAGTGCCTGTTTATGTAGACTCTCCAATGGCTACGACTGCTACAGGTGTATTCCAGATTCATCCAGAATGTTTTAATCACACAATTAAGGATAGATTCATTTCTCAAAATAAAAATCCATTCTCGGTAAGTTCTTTGCATATTGTAAAAGATAATCAAGAATCTATAAAATTGGCAAAAAGTAAAAAACCTTGTATTGTAATTGCAGCAAATGGTATGTGTACAGCTGGTAGAGTTCTTAACCATTTATTCTATGGAATTGAAAACTATAACAATACAATTCTTTTAGTAGGTTATGCTTCTGAAGGAACATTAGCTAGAGAGTTGATGGATGGAGCTGAGTACATTAACTTAAATACAAAAGAGCTTTTTGTTAAAGCAAATGTAGCAACTATAGGGGCCTTTTCAGCACATGCGGATTACAAAGAAACGTTAGAATGGTTATCTGGTGTAGATACCAGCAAATTAAAAAAGATTTATCTTGTTCACGGCTCTAACGAAAGTTTGATTGCAATGAAAGATTTTTTAATATCAAACGGATATCCAAATGTTGAAATTGTTCAAGAAGGATATGAATATAGACTTAACTAATTATTAATATGAATTGGAATCATGCATGTAATCGAGATAGAGAAGTTTCATTTCAAGGTAGACTTGATAAAGTTCTCGAAAGACAAAAAATAGGTTTAAGAGATAATTTAATCAAGCTTACAGGCACTCCGGAAGATGTTGTTGTTATTAAACGAAAAGCAACTATAAACGGTGATCTAATCTCGAAAATTATTATAGATCAAAAAATTACAAACTGTATATTTCCAATTTTAAAAGACGTACCTATCAGGAAAGTTACAAAAGAGTTTGAGGATGGTTATACTTTAACTTCACTGGTTTCAGCTTACGGGGATGGTTCAGAAAAGGGTCAAAAGGAATCTACAAAAGGTCTCACAACCTACGATATTATTGTACCTTTTGACTCTAATATTGACACTGGTGATGCAATCATTAGAGTATTTGTACAAGAAAACATAAAAGCAAGTACTGTAATGATTTTTGAAGTTTTGGAAATCCTAAGTGATTTCTCAAACAATGCACCTTTGACAACAAAAGTTAAAGTAGCAATCTCAAACGATCCTATCGATTTGAGTAAACCATCTTACAAACTGATTATGGCTTTAGCTAAGAGACGCATTGCAGCAAACTATTAGAAGTCTACAAGTTTATTTAAACTCTAGTTTGAAAAGATAATTATCAGATTGTTGATATCAATCTTCTAAGTTTCTTCGAAGTGTACGGATTTGATTTTGAATCATATCTTTATATGATATCATTGTATTAAGTTCTTGTTGAGTAATTTGAATATTGTACTTTTCAACATCACTAATCCAGGTAAAATATGTGTTGAGTTCCTTAATGTTGCGATTAAGCTCTGAAATAACTCTTTTCCAATCCTGTTGAGATTCTGGAGTATTTAACATCGTATCAAAGAATTGACTATATCTGGTCATCCTTTTACCTATTTGAGTTAAATCTATTTTTGCTTCTTTGAGAAGATTATTTATAGTTATAAGTCTAGCAAAATTCTCTTGCAATTGCTGTCCTGCCATTAAAAAGTTTCTTGCTTCATATGTCATTTTATTTATCTCCTCTCAATTAGTCCTCATATAATATTATAGTTAGAGACTTATAGGATTCTTTCAAGAAGATTACATAAAAAGCTCTGGATGCTGTTTCATGAAGTGCAAGGCTTCGGCAATTTGTTTCTTTGATTTTGTATCCTCTGGTCTATTTATCGTAGAAATTTCTTCTCTTTTCCATCTTTTTATAGTTCTATAACCACTCTGCCATTTCATATTATCGTAATTGTACGGATAAAACGTATACCATTTTCGATATTCTGGATGAGCATCCATCAATTCCTGAGACTTACAATAACTTTCTATTTTAAGATGACATCTGTTACAGAGTACAGCAAAATGATTTACATTGGATAAATCTACATATCTTAAAGGGTCTTTGTGATGCACTACCAACTGCTCTGGAGTATGACAAATCTCACACTGATGATTTCTCAAATTCAGCATGTGCTTTACAAATCTTTTCCATTCGTAGGATTCTCTAAATTTAGATTTTTCCCAGGATGTATGTTCCTTACGATAATCTATACCAGAAACAGTGTTGTCAAGATTTCTTTCCTGTTCAAGCCATTCGCCAAGGTTATCTACCTCTTTTACAATCATCTGTGACCCTCGCTATGACATTCTAGACCTGTAATTGCTCCACCTGAACGTCTTTTTGGAATTCCAACTTTACCGAGAAAGTATTTTCCTTCTTGTTGCAAAGCAAAATTCCAAACTTTTACAAGAGCTTTATTAAAATCTTTTTCTTTTTTGAGGCCTTCTTTAAAGTTAAAAGTGTATGTATCCTTTTTAGTAGCATACTTGTTTGCAAAAACAATTAATGAGCTTAAATCTTTACAACTCTGAAGCTCGTTTACGTGTTTTAGCATTTACAATCTCCTCAAGATCTTAAATATTCACAACATTATTATAGAGTTTCCTTTTAGAATTTTTGCAAAAAAGAAGGCATCAAAAATGATGCCTTTTGTTTATTTTACTTATTGTCTGATTCTACAAGTCTTTGTTTTTGTTTTGCAGTTAGGCCTTTGGTTGGCTTAAACACCATCAGATTTTCTTCCTTATCATTGTACGGAATAACAACTGTTACAAGACCATTTTCGATACTGTATGAAAGATCCTTAATTGAATACTTTGAAGTATCTATGTAAATACTTCTCTTATACTCGCGATCAGGATTATCAATAGCTTTTACAAGATAAACTTCATCCTCTTCGTTTGAAGGTTCCATTACAGCTGAAATATGAATATGTAGGTAATCTCCTCCATAACTAAGCTGAATGCGATCTGCTGAAATTCCTGTAGTATCAAATCGAATCTTCATACCAGCTGTCTTTGAAAAAGATAAATTGTATCTTGGATAGTTATCACCTTTGCAAAGTGGCTCAGGTAAAGTCTCCAATGTATTGTTCGTAGAAAGGACTGCTTCTAAAGGCACTTCCTCCAATTCCTCTACAATTGAGGCTGGTATAGCAGAAACTGTTTTACCATTAATAAAATCCTTTTGTTTTACGAAGTTACCACTCCCATCAAAATATGTAAATCTTGCTGCAACTGTACCTCTAGGGTCTGTATAAACCTCTTTTTTGACAGATAAACTTTCTTGGGGATCGAAAATATGTTTGTAATCTCTTCCAAGACTCTCTTCAACTACATCGTCGAAAAATTCACTTAATGTTCTAAAACCTGCCATACATTCTCCTTATTTTTGTTTTCTACCACGAGAACTTTTTGACTCAGCTTTAACCTTTTTTGCTTGTTGTTTTTCTTTTTCTTTTTCCTCTTTGTCAAAAGCTGAAAGAGCAATTTCAAGTTCTTTGTTAATTTCTTCTTGTTTTTCTCTTGCAATTTTGTCAATAAGCTGTTGTCTACGGATATCTTTTTCTTTAAACTTGCCAAGTCTATTTAAAGTTTCTTCTGCAGTTAACCAAATGTCTTTTCCATTAAGAACTTCTTCAATTTCTTGATCTGTTAAGAACTCTTTGTAAGTTTTTCTCCAAGCTGTTTCGTAACATTTTTCGTCAAAGTGAAATCTAGATTTTTGTTCATGCCACTTTCCATAAACTCCACCTGTCCATGCATGAACCATAACATGTGCATGTTCAAGAATTTCCCATTGATCACCTGCTAACATAATAATTGTTGCAGCACTTGCACACATTCCTTCAACAAAAATCTCTATAGTAGCTTGTGAGATGTTTAAAGTATCACGAATGATGTAAGCTGTGTCTACGTTTCCACCGCAGCAATCAATATGTATGCGAATAGCATCTGTTGATTTTGCTTCTCGCACAGCCCTTAAGAAATCTATAAAATCTTCTGAATCTTCAATTTCATATGGCATAAAAAAGTCAATAATATCTCCTGTTGGAAGATGTTGTATTCTTAAAGGATTATTTATTGATCTATCTGCCGGACTATATAATTCTGATTGATCGCAAAATGTGTTTACTTTCATATATTTACAATTCTCCTTATATTAAACTTTCTTCTAGAAGCACTGGCGTTATTGTAGCCCTAGTGATTTGATATCCGCTAGCTTCACGTAACACTTTTTGTACTTCTTTTTTAGCTTTTTTATAATTTTTGTAGTCTCTTACAAAATTGACTCTATCCGGTAAGTTGTTATCTTGTTTATTTGGTACCAGATATTGTACAACTACCTGAAACTTAATTAGCGGACAATTCATGTGAAACCTCTTTTTTATTCCACAGAATCAAAATCAAATACTGAATGATATTTTGTATTTGCAATTTTTCGGAAAATTCGTACATTTTCCTTAATTCGGTATTTTTGAACTTCTGTCAGTTCATCTTCAAGATGATCGCAAAGTTTCATACTTGGCTTTTCTTTGTTACCTAAATTTTCATCATAAGCAATAGCATTCAAACCACAAATAACAGGATTTGAAGTATCTAAAGTTTCAATTGAAATTCTGTGATATAGGGGAGTAGCAAACTCTCTCATATAACCGCAACCAAGCAAATGATGCGGTTTGTTGTTGTTCCAAATCTTTTCTGCAACAAGATGTGCAATAAATCTTGGTCTTCCTTCCAACCACAACTGAAGATTTCTAGGAGTAACTTTTGTGCTTACTTCTGCATCCTCAATAATATCTGGACAAATATCTGCATATGCAACTGAATTAAACGTAATTGCAATTTTTGCAACATGTTCATTTTCAGACATGTATTTATAACATTCTGCAAATTCTTTTAAGTTCTTTCCTTGAATGCTGCCTATAATCTTTGAGTCTGTTTTTACTTTTGGTAAGTAATTCTTAATCCAATCCTCCATTGAAGCAATGGTTTTATCCTTATCATCTAAGAAATCAGGAACAACATACCAAGTTGGATTCAACTCATTAATTGACTTTACAAACTCTTCGGGATCGAAAGGTGTCTCCAATTCGAATACAGAGTTATCTAGCAATACTTTTCTACCCTTTGCAATTGCATCTAAAAAGTACTGTTTATATGTAGGATTTGTTTTTGTTAAATGAACAAGACAGTAATCATAATCCGTCATGTTCTGCATCTCTGGCATAAATGCTAGAGGTGTCTCGTGATTAATACCAATTTCGTGAAACACATTTACTCCTTAATTTTAAAATCTTCATTGTTATTATAGTAACAGTAAATCTTTTCAAGTGGATCTGTTGGGAAAGTCTCATCTATATCTAAAGCATTTGTCCAATCGTAAGTGTTGTACATATTATGCTTTCTTTCACCAACAACTTCAAGTTTCAATTGAGTTGCTAGCATGAAAAGTTTATTTTTAAAACTCTGTTTTACTTTCCAATTGAAAACATCGCCACTTACTTGTTCAATTGATTTTACCAAATCATTGATATTTGAAATGTTTGTTCCCTGATTTTCGAGAGCTCTTTTTAACTGATACAACAATCCATAGTCGAAGGATGTTTCCTTATATCTTTGTTCAGGAATATTATATTTGTTACAGTAATAGAAAAGATTCAACCAGCCTTCTGTTGTCCACTCTACAACTTCATTATAACTGTTTCCGTAGATATCGCCTTCAACTCCTGGAATATTCCATTTACCAAAGTTCTGTTCAAGTTTGAAGTTTTCATCAACCATACGAACAGAATATCTACGAGAGTTAACATCTGTTGGTAAAAAGTTTGTTCCAACTAAAATGTTTGCTACAGATCTAGCACTCCATTCCTTGATATATTTACCCTTAATTGTGACTGTCGATTTGTCAAGAATTTTATTCAATGAGTCTAAGTCTAATTTTTCAAAATGACTCTCATCATCAATACAGATTTCATTGTTTACAAATACATCCTGTACACCATCTTGGACTGTTGGTAAGTGACACATTGCACATCCAAATCCCATCATTTCAGTAGCTTTTCTTAAACCGGTTTGTACTGTAGATTTACCTTGGCCACCTAACATCAATGCACTATCTACAAGCATATTGTTTCTTGTATCTAGAAGAATGTTTTTTGCAAATGCTACAAGACAATTTGTTGATTTTGCCAAGTTGTTATAATTTGGAATCAGATAAAACGATAACCTGTAAAGGGCTTCACCTAACGAAATTGTAGGTTTAAAGTTCAATAGGAATTCTTTGACTTTTTGCATTCTATCAGAATGAGATGAAGCTGCATACAATTCTTTATAAATTGCCTGTGCTTCTTTAATCATTGCTTCTGTAAAATATGCATTGTAAAGAGGTACTTCTTGTACAGTCCTTTTTCCTGATCTTGTCGTATTGTCCTGAGTTCTTTTTGGAACATTAGCTGCAATCAAGTCCATCATATTCGCAGCGTGTTGCTTTTGCTCATGCTCATCATCTCTATTTTTACAAAGACTTAGAACACCTTTAGCTACGGACTCTGGAGCTAACATTCGGAATTGATTTTGTGATTCAAAAGCAACTCGGATATTGTCGAAACTTTCTGTGTTCATACTACTCCCTAAAAAAAAATATTTTTTACGTTAGTAGTATAGCTGAAGTTTTTTAAAGTTTGCTATTTAAAAACTAAATCCAAAAGGTGTAAATTTTTTCTGTTGATTAGCCTTTATAAACTGTACAGCTGTATCGAGATTAGGTGTAATAGCTAGTTTTTCAAAATCTACTTTCGATCTTACAGGTCTAAAATCGTACTTATCCGTATAAACATATGAACCTTTATTCAACTCTCTTAATAAAGCTGTAGAATTTACTCCCGGAAACAGGTCTGGAATCAATCTTGCAAACTCAAGACTGTCAATAGTTACTTGAATTTCGGGATCACAGTTTATGTAGATCGTTACACCGTTTTTAAGGTTATTAAATATAATATAATCTTCACCTGTAAGCAATCCCGATTGCTCGTCTTCGCTTAAATCTCCAATTACTTTTTCTTGCATAACAAAATTTAGTTCCGGTAATGGAAAAAAGCTAACTTTCAATGTTTCTAATCTTTCATGTTAAACTAATTTGAAGTATGAAGTCGAGATATGATTATATGAGAGCATCTACTGTTGAAGATATTGACGGTCAACAGTATCCAGATCCATTAACAATAAACTATCAAATTGCAATTGATAAGTACGGTACATTACCTGGCATTCACGAACTTAGTTTAACAGATTTGAAAAAACTATGGGTAACATACTACAAAGCTACGGATGAATTGGAAATGGACGATGTGCTCTATTCAATAAACGGTATCGAACATGTTGGTCTGTTGGAACCTGGAGATCAAATCTATCTTTACGATCCTAATCTTGTTGAAAAGTTCAGTTTTAAAGACTTAAATTAATCGTATAGCATGAGAAGCTCTGACATTATCGTTACCTGGAGTAATGTGCAAATCTCTATTACTTTTTCTTTTCCAATCTAGCTCGTCTTGACCTTCTGTATAATCTACAACGGTTCCGAAAATATCATTCGCAACTGCCTTAGTAAATACTAAAATACCTTTGTGATTACTTTTACCGTTTTTAGTATTTGACATGTAAATTCTACCTCTAATAATAGTATCTAGTACAATGAATTCCTCAACTGCATCTATTCCAGGATTACGAACAACTCTACCGAGCTCCTTACACTTATCCATTGTAAATAATTCTTCTGCTTCTACGACTACATTCTGATAGATACGTAGATACATTCTACGGAACATTTCTGTTAAAATATTTTCAGCGTTAAGATTGAGATTTACATCATCGATTGCTGTACGATTTAATAATCTTATGATTGTTTCGAGATTTGTACGAAAAACTGTGAACCAAAAACTCTGAATAGATTTTCTACTAAAAGGATTTCCAGAATCAAAACTAATAACAAAATCTTTCTGTATTTCAGTTAATTGTCTTGCTACTTGTACGAAACCTTTTTCGGCCCAATACTCGATACTAGTAAAGGCAGAAGCACTATGACCAGTAATACGCTCTATTTCACTAGCAATTGCTTCCATTAAACATTCGAAAATAGCTGACATTGTGATTCTCGTTGGTCTGATTCCCGAACCGTCTAATCTTCCACCATCAGCTTTCATTTCAACTGTTACGTTGGATCCTTTGATAACTAAATCAACTTTACTATCGTTATCTGTATGACTTGCGAGCTTTGCATCTGAAAGAAGTACAGCAAAGGCTAATTCACCTTTTCCAATTGTATTTCCTCCACCAAAATGTAAACCTAATTTATACAAGTCCATTAAAAAGTTAAATGTATTTTCCGAGAAACCTAAACTAGAAAGTCTAAAGCTATCTCTAAAAAATTGCAAAGATTCTACATTTTTAGATTTTATTTCAGCCAGAATGTCTTTGCAAATTGCAGCATATTTTGACATTTTTAAGAGCTCTGTTACTTCTTCGATGAACTTTTTTCTAATTTTTGAATTTTTTACAGAAAATGCTCGATTTGCAAGAGCTTCTGCAACCTTCTCTACATCTGTAGATTTTGAAAGTGGTAACTCGTCATCATCTAGAACAGGATTCAATAAATCAGCTAAAGCTGTACGAATCTGAGGTTCATGAGCTTGTATTAATTTTATCTCATCATCTGAGAAATCTTCTCTTAAAAACGTTCTTGCCATTACTTTTCTCCAACACCTTGAACAACATCAAGAGGACCTTTACAAAGTAGTTTTAAGATCCGGTCTTCATATATATCTAAGTCTAATAAAATCTGAGCAATATGTTTAGTAACTCTTAGTTTGCCATTGGTCAAGTTTCCTGAGTCTTGATGTATTTTTCTCCAACGACCTGTGCCTCTTTTACCTTTGAAGGGTTTGATTGCAGCTCTTTGATTAGATAAGTCTTCCCAGAAGCCCTGCCAGTAAAATGAAGGATCGTTTGAGTAAAATCTCAAATCACAATTATCAACAGCTTCTTCCCAGAACTTTTTTACATCTTTTTTTCCTAAAAGATATACCTCATGTAATGGAATTTCTTCCAATTCACCTTCTTTTTCTGGTTGATATTTTTCTAAGAATTTATATGCTTTGTTAAATTGAATCTGTACATCGTAAATTTGTGTAGGTCTTAAGTTACCTACGCGAGATGATTTTTTACCATCACTAAACGTTGGTCTTACAGAGAAGTATAATCTTAAACTTTGATCTTTTACAGAAATAATTTTTCTAAGACTGTAGGTATAATCCTTAGTCAATCTTATTTCGTAATGCTTCTTAGTTAAGTTTGAGTAACCATTGTTTAAAAAATAATTAAGTTTATGTTCGTTAAGATTTTCCTTCATAATAAATAAAATTAGTTAAAAAAGGAACTGAGATGACTCTCAGTTCCTATATATTTGTAAGATCTTTTTTAGGAAATCTTTCCCAGGAGTAACTGCCGGATATTTTGTTGCGAGCAGCTCTTTACTAAAGATCTATTGGCTCTAGTAATTACTGTTCTCGTAGACTTCTCTACCGACTTTTTTCAATTTACTGATAAATTTTTCGGCTATATGCTCTATAGCGTCTATATCACGTACATCTCTGTCTTCAATGTAACCTGTTCCTGAATTCCAGTTGCAATATCCAGTATTTGGAATGTCAAGATAAAGAATTGGTTTATTGAAGTTTGGATTTTCAGAATATCCAGCTTCATCGTCAGAAGGATAAACATCAGACTTATCTATTGTTAAACATGTTGTAAAGAGTACTTCTGCACCTTCATAACCTTCGATTTTCCAATATTTTGTATCCTCAACTTCAGTAAGAAGTTCAGCTTTTGTATCTTTTACAATTGTGTCCAATACTCTTTGAAGTTTTTTATCTACAGGTGAATTATTTAAAACATTTAACCTTTTAGTAGGTTTTAGATCAACATAAGCATAATAATTACTATCGTAATATTTACAGTTGCTAAAACCTATATCTGTAATTTCAAAACCTAACGATTCGCAAACACTTTCAATAGATGTTTTAAAAAGTTTTTGAAGCTGTTTTGCAATTCTATCTTTGTATGTCCAAATTTGTTCTAAATGATTTGCTCTACACCAATCCTTGAGGAAGTTGTATCCGTCTGTATCACTTGTTGCAAATATAATCCTGTAATCTTTAATAGCATTTCTTCTACCATAACCGGTTACATTGAGGTACAAACTCTTTGGTTCGTCAGATTTAGCTTTTTTATCTGCGACTACATAACCATATTTGTTAAAATATGTGTTTCCTACCTCTTTAAGAGCCTCTACAATTTTTAAAAGATCATCAACATCTTCATTTTGTATAAAATACCAACCACAATCTTTTTCATACTGCTTTAACAAAGCTGAAGGTTCTTCGGATTCTTTTAGAGACTTTCTAGTACGACTTTCCTTAAAAAGCGTATTCTTAATGCACTTTTTAGCTTGATCACCATACTTATCTGTCATTTTTTTGTTTAAAGCTTTATTCGAATATCCTGTATTTGACTCTGGTCTAGTTCTAAAGGATTCAATCTCTTTTTCGAAAGCTTCTGCTTCATAATCAGGCCAGATAAATGATTGATCTCCTGTCCAAGGTTCTTTAATACCTTTTACAACTCTATAATTTCTCTTTTTAGGATACTGACTATCTAATTCATCCTCATCAAGATCATTTAAAGTATTTTTCTTTTTTCTCATATACTTTACGTTATTTTCTTTTAAGGATTTTCCGAGTTTTTCTACATTTTCACCAAAGCTTTCTACTCTTGAGATGGAATATGAATCTAGTTCCATTGGATCGTTGTAATTCCCATTTAAAATATCTTCTTTCATACTGACTCCTTAACAATCAAATTAGTACTATTATTTTAAATATAAAAAAGCTGACTAATCAAATCAACGATTCTTTCATCAGCTTACGGGAGGTACACCTACTTCCTGATTGCCCAGGTTCGAATTGTCTTTCGACCGTTTTGACGGCTCCGGATTATTTGACTAACCGACCTTTCACTTAACAGGTGAATGCTCTACAACTGAGCTACGGAACCATATATGTTTTATACTTTTCAGTATAGTTAAGTGTTTTAAGTGGATGCTAAAAATCCAATTTTATTTTCTTGATCTGGCATCCAGAGAACTTTAAAGTCGCCTTTCTTTACAGCAGTATCGGGATATTTATTGTACTTTATTCCTTCTTTATCGAGAACTTCAAAAACTGCTGTATCTTCATTTTCACTTACCATGAGAAAAATTTTAGATTTGTCTGCAGGAGTTATTTTGTTCTTTTCCAGAAATCTATCAAGCGCTCTTTTAAACTTTCTCGTTCTCATCACTTTTAATATAGGTAAGGTTTCGAAGTTATCCCGTTAAAGACTTTGAATTACGAAAATAACTCATTTGCTTTTTCACAAGCATCTTCTATATACTTTTCTAAATCAACAGAATTTAAATCCAAGTATTTTGGCTCAGGTATTTTCTTTAATTCGGTGATTTTATATTCTGAATATTCTTCGTTGTACAGCTTTATACATGTATTTAAGATTCTACTTAACATTAGGTAAGCGTAGTATGCTTTTTGAACTCGTTCGATTTGTTTTGTATCCTTTTCATTAAGCATTGTTTGATTGTAAAAATCAACAACATCATTAATGCAGTTGTCAAGACGTGTAGCAAATGCTCCACTATTATCATCAAGTGGTTTATTTTGACTAGCAGAATGAAATGTTTTCATATACCTTAGTAGCTGCCCATATTGTCTGATAAATGCTTTATAGTCAGTTACAGCTTCTTGCAGTACATCTTCAGTTTGTGAACTCAAGGTAAATGGAATCATCAAACACTGTAACGTATCACTTATATCCTCGAACAAGTTGACAATCTTTTCAAGGCTTTTTGCTGTCGATCTTTCTTCTTCCTTTTCTATCAGTTCGTTAAATGTATTTGATATTTTTTCATACAATTCATCCATAATACATTACCTCACATAATAATATAGGTAACTATCGGTTTTGCTTTTCATTTTCTTTCTAATTTATCAACTAACAGTTGCTCTAGGTACTGCAAACATTGTGCATAATATTGATATAAGCCTTCTAGATAGTCCTCATTATCATTTATACACTGTTGTATTAAAACGATTTCTTGTTGATTATTAAACTTTCTTACATCTTCTTTAAGAAACTTTAACAAGTCAAGAATCCATTTCTTTTGCTCTTGTATTTGTACATAAACTTGTTGAAGATTTGTTTTACCGTCCCATTCACGGCCTTCAAGACCTTGTACAGCTTTTTCAATATCAGGTTGTCTTTTTCTAATTCTTTCGAGTGTTTTTACATCAGCTTCAATATTCTCAACAAACTTTGATAGAGACTGTGTTGCATTTGATTTAAACTTTAAAGACTCTGTTAGTCTTATATAGGCTCTTGCTTGCATTGACTCAGAAAACATAAGTAATTCACCTAAGTAATGTCTTGTATTGTCAAGTATATTTTCTAACTGTTCAACAAAAGGATTTAATTTTTTTATATATCTACCCATATTGAACCTGCCCCACACTAAAGATGTGGGACATTCCTACACTACTTTCGCGTGTGTAAGATTGTTTCGTGCATTACCAATTCCTGAGCTTAGGCTCAGTGCAAGATTAGCCAACTCATTAGTTGACAACACGCGGTGAGTGCCTTTTGACATCCTTTCGGACTTTTCCTCACTTTCCTCAGGTCCCCTGAGTACTTTTATTGCTTCTGCTCTGATGTTCAGAGCCGCATTTTCATCTCTTTGATGTTCTTGTCCACACTGTGGACAAGTCCACTTCTGTAAGTGGAACTTCTGAACATCTGAATTTTTGAATCCACAACAA
>Ga0233386_1000013_pt1 | contig 140297 bp, 131 predicted proteins | sample ElkDunMinimDraft_17_FD_191544 | JGI IMG/M metagenome (GOLD analysis project Ga0233386, IMG submission 191544) | Fecal eukaryotic communites from dung pellets of Tule Elk in California, USA - Elk Dung G4 | ecosystem: Host-associated > Mammals > Digestive system > Large intestine > Fecal...
TTTAGAGAAATCATGGTCTTTATCTTCAACATACTTATCAAGAGCAATTTCTGCAAATGTTTCTTTTTCCTTGATTTTTTGTGCAGGAATTTCTTTCAACACAGGTGCATCGTTTACGCTCTTAACTGTAAATGTTACAACTTGCTTTGCACTAGCACCTTCTGGGTCTGTAACTGTAAAGGTAACTTTTTCTTCACCATTCCAAAGTTCATTTGGTGTTTTAACTGTTACTTCACGAGAATCCTTATCAATATTAACCTTTAGGTCTTTATTGCCAGAAACATCTATTTTCAATGTTTCAACAGCATGATCTGCATCAGCAATGTAATCATTTAAGCTAAATGAAGAGAATTCACCTTTTTCTTCAATTGTTTGATTTGCCACTTGTTGTGTGAATTTAGGAACATCATTAATGCTCTTTACAGAAAGTTTCACATCTTGTTTTACAGAAGCGCCATCTGGATCTGTCGCTGTAAATGTAGCAACGACATTACCATTCCAATAAGTATCAGGAATATTAATCTTAGCAACTCTATCATCACCAATTGTAACATCAAGTGTTCCTGCATCAGGTTGTTTGCCTTCGTGTTTAACAGAAACTTCCCAAGACATTTCTTCTTTTTTATGATCTGGGTCAGTAATAAAATCATCTAACTTAATTGCCGTAAATTGTTTCTTTTCATCAATTGTTTGATCTGGAATCTGTTTTGCAAAAGAAGGAGCATCATTTACAGAATTTACTGCAAACATTGCAGATGTTTCTACGAAAGCGCCTTCAGGGTCAGTCACTTTAAATGTAAGAGATTCTTCACCATTCCAGAATTTATTTGGGATAACAACCTTTGCTTCTTTACCGGCAAACTGAACTTTCAAATCTTTATTGCCAGAAACAGTCCATTTTAATTTAGAAAAATCATGATCAATATCACGAACGTATTTATCTAAAGCAATTGGTTTAAATTCTTGTTTTTCATCGATACTTTGATCTGGAATAGATTCAACAAATTCAGGAGCATCATTTATGGATTTAACCGTAAAGGTTGCCTGACTAGAAGCGACTGCTCCTTTGGAATCTTTTACTGTAAAAGTAAATGTTTCTGCGGGGCCACTCCAATTTTCATTTGGCAAAATAATATTTGCAGAGCCATATTTATCAAGTTCAACTTTTAAATCTTTTCCGCCACTTACCGACCATTTCAAAGTTTCTGTTGCATCATCTACATCAGAAACAAAATCCACTAAATTGATAGTTTCAAAAGTATTCTTTTCTTCAATTGTTTGACTTGGAATCTGCTTTAAAACAGGAGCATCATTTACAGATTTAACTGTAAAACGAGCTGTCGTAGAAACTGTTGCATATTCCTTATCAGCAGCAGTAAAAGTAATATCTGCACTGCCATACCAATTTGGGTCTGGGAGAACAATCTTAGCAACTCGGTCTGCACCTATTTCGACAGAAAGGTCACCTTCAGCTTGTTCTTTACCAACAGCAACGACATTAGTTTCCCAAGTCATTTCAGTTGCTTTATGGTCAACATCTTTAATAAAATCATCTAACTTAATTGTTGCAAATTGTTTCTTTTCATCAATTGTTTGATCTGGAATTTTCTTGGAAAATTCTGGTGCATTATTAACCGATTCAACTGTAAAGTTTACAGTTTCAGAAGCCGACTTACCTTTAGAGTTCGTAGCGGTAAATGTCAAATCTTCAGTTCCATTCCAATAAGCATCTGGAGTTTCTATGGAAACTTCGGTTCCTTTTAAACTTACCTTAAGTTGTTTTTGTCCAGAAACAGCCCAACGAATGGTTTCTGGTTTGTCAATTTCATCTGTCACATATTGAGACAATTTAATCTTCGCAAATTTTCCACCTTCTTGGATTGATTCACCAGGAATGCCTGAAATAGAAGGGGCAGCTACTTCCTCAACAGGAGCTGCTGGAACTTGCTCTGCAGAAGGAGCGGGCGTTGCAGCCTGTTCTGTTGCTGGAGCTTGAGCGGGAGCATTTGCTGATTCTTGTGCAGTAACACCAGAAACTAAAGCCAAAGCACTTACTGCTAATAAAGCAGATACAGATTTCAATCGATTCATTTATTTTCTCCAAATAAAACCTAACAGGTAACCCAAAAAAGAAACAAATGTTTCTAAAAACACTTGTTTTTCGTCACTTGTTCACAAGAAATATAGCCGTTTTTTGCGAAAAATCACGTTTTTTGTTACAAATTTATATTCCAAAAAAGACATAATTTTTCTTAACTTATTGATATTCAATAAGTTACAAATAAAAAAAAGTTTTTCTACTAATCAAAATATTTTTCCCTTTTAGAGAATCTCTATGAAGAAAAAAAAATAAAAATGACAAATTTTCCCTTTTTTACTAATTTTGGGCAGTAAACAAGCAACAATCTAGCATTTGGATATAATATGAAGTTTGTATTCCTTTGTGATTCTAATTATTTGAAAGGCGACTATAGTGCTTTTACAAGTAATTTCCCTGTAGAACATGAACTTTTGGTAATGAGTGCCGAAGATTTTCTTAAAGCCAAGCGTTTCCCAGAAGGAACTTTTGCTATTCTTACCGAACGTTCTACTTGGCAAAAGAATTTTTCTCTTTTCCGTTATTTCGGTCTTTTGAGTATGTTAGAAGTTTTGCCTTTAGGCCTTGTTGGTAGATTTAGACGCCAAGACGCTCTTAAAGGTCGTTCTGCTGTAAAACACCAAGAATTTATTTTGAACCCAGCTTCTACAACAGAAGAACTTTCAGCTCTTTTGAATAAATTCATTGCAGCTCCTCCTGTTAGTTTTTCTTACCCTAAAGGTGCTGCAAAAGCGTGAATCGGGAAACGCTGGAAATTGTATATAATTTCGGCAGCTTAACAGTTTTTTGTTTTGCTAAAACAGCAGTTCCAGAAATTTCTTGGATAAAAGATTTGGCTTCTTCGCTTAATGCAAAGAAGCCTTCTCTTATTTTAGACGGCTCTAGTATTTTCAAATTTGAACAATCTTTTAAAGAATATTCTTTTTCTACACCCAATAAGAATAAAGAAACTCTTTTTTTAAACTTAGAACCGTCATTTGATTTTTCTAGTGAAAAAAAACTTAGATCTTTTTTAGGCAATTTAATTACAATACAAGCAGAATACCCTGAAATTATTTTACTCCTTTCAGACACCAATTTTTCAAAATTTGAAAAATTATTTCCCCATTGTAATACTTTTTGCTTTTTTGCGCCCACAAAAGAAGCCTCAACTATCTTAGAAACAACATCATTTGAATACGCACCTCTTTTTAATGATAAAACTATTTGGATTTTGCCAAGAACAAATGAATATTCACCTCAAATCGCCGCAACATTAATTAGCAACACTAGAAAAATTCAAATCCTTGAAAAAAATACTATTTCAGGGACTCGTAAGTATTTCCTAAAATTTTTTCCATTTTTATTTATTCTTATTTGCTTAGCTGGATTTTTTCTTCCTAAACCAATTCATGGCTTAAACTCTTCTGTCCGTGATATGCAACATGACAGAAAACAACTTTCACAAATTCCCTTTTTTGAATACCAATTCAATGGCAAAGAATCTCTACAAAGAATTTCAAGATACGCTATCGGAAAATTCCATGCCACTGTTAGTACTCCGAATATGATTGAAAAATATATTGTTGAAACTTTAGAGAAAAATGAATTTGACAAAGAACTTTCTAAAAAAGATGGCGTTTTCTACCCTAGCGAAGGGACCGTTTTACGTTTTTTTCCATCAGACTCAATTCCTTATCCTACAAAGGCCAAAAAAGATGCTTGGAACTTTTTTACTGGCATAATGTCTGATTCTATTGCTTACCTTACAGAATTTTATAATGATAATGCTTCTAACAAAATGCGTATGCATAATGGTATTGATGTAGCTAGTTCAAAAGGCGCGCGGATTTTAGCTCCGTTTGCTGCAAAAGCTTGGACATTTGAAGATGAACGCGGCGGGACAATCCTTGGCCTTGTAAATAAAAATTCTGTTATTTTATTTATGCATTGCGACCAGCTTTTATACCTTAACGGACAAAATGTTATGGCAGGAGACCCTATCGCTACCGTTGGTATGACAGGACATACAACCGGTCCGCACGCTCACATTGTTACAGGAATTGTCTCTCACAAAGGAGAAAAAATGCTCGGAGGCATACGTTACCGAGTTATCAACCCTGTAGAATGGTATGAAAAACAAAAAAAAGAAACAAATTTGCGTAAGTAATCGCACGCGTAAGAAAAAGAACACTTTGAAATTAGAATTAAAAACATATCTTTGGGGTATCTGATATTTTTCGGTGTTTAAAGGAGAATCTTAATGTTTTTTAAATATATTGTTCTTGCTCTAGTTAGCATTACTTTTATGGCTTGTTCGTCAATTAAAATGCCTAAAGCTACTTATGCTACTCATGATTCTATGCATGATATTCCTGCTATAGACGAAATGATTGTTAGCATGAAAAAAGAATACATAGACAAATGCTATGCCCCTGTTGTACACAAAGAACCTCCTGAAAACGCTTGTCAAACTGAATTATTCCAACAATTAGAACGTCGTTACCATACTAATTATAACCAACAGCAAGTAAATATGGCCTCTGACGACCTTTTCTTTAAAGACATCAATACCAAATTACGTCAGATGATGCGTTCAGAACCTGCTGTTAGAGAAGCTATTCGAAATGGAGCTTTTTCTAGCGCAGAAGATATGCTTGCTTACTACAAAAACAAATATTCTTTCACGCACAACTGATTTTAACACATTTTATAATGAAGAGCGAGTTTTATGACTTGCTCTTTTGTTTTTTTTTTATATTTGCGATAAACTTTTTCAAAGAGATAAAATATGGGTAAAAATCTTTATCAAAAAATTTTTGAAAGCCATACCGTAGCTAAACTCCCTAGCGGACAATGTCAATTATTCATTGGTCTCCATTTGTGTCATGAAGTTACAAGCCCACAAGCATTTGCTATGCTTCGAGAAGAAGGCCAAAAAGTTCTTTTCCCTGAACGAACTTTTGCGACAGTAGACCATATTATTCCAACAACATTCCCTGAAAGAAATCGTCCTTTGCAAGATGGTATTTCTGAAGAAATGTTTGCTCATATTGAAAAGAACACAAAAGATTTTGGTGTGCGCTTTTTTGGCCCTGAAACACAAGAACAAGGTGTTATCCATATTGTTGGCCCAGAAGAAGGCGTTACACAACCAGGCATGACTGTTGCTTGTGGAGACTCTCATACTGCTACACATGGAGCTTTTGGGGCAATTGCTTTTGGTATTGGTACAAGCCAAGTAGCTGACGCTCTTGCTACACAAACTTTAGCCATGAGTCCATTAAAAACTCGCCGTATTAATTTTACTGGTAAATTGAAACCAGGTGTTTCTGCTAAAGATGTAGCTCTTGCTTATATTGCAAAATTAGGCGTTAACGGCGGTGTTGGTTACGCTTATGAATTTGCAGGCCCTGTTATTGAAGCTCTTGACATGGAAGGGCGTATGACTATCTGTAATATGGCTATCGAAGGTGGGGCTCGTGTTGGGTACTGTAACCCAGACGAAAAAACATTTGCCTTCCTCAAAGGTAAACCATACGCTCCTAAAGAAGATAAATGGGATGAAGCAGTTGCTTATTGGAAATCAGTTGCTAGTGATGCAGATGCAACTTACGATGACGAAATCGAAATCAATTGTGATGAGTTAGAACCAATGGTTACTTGGGGTATTACTCCAGCTCAAGCTATCCAACTCAACGATAATATGCCTATGATTTCTTCTTTTGAAGGCTCTGAAAAGAAAGTTATTGAAGAAGCTTACGAATACATGGGCTTTGAAGAAGGCGGTAAAATGATTGGAACCCCTATTGACATTGCTTTTGTCGGTAGCTGCACCAATGGTCGCCTTTCTGATTTACAAGCTGCCGCCGAAATAATTAAAGGTCATAAAGTCGCAGACTCTGTAAAAATGTGGGTTGTTCCAGGTTCTATGAAAATCAAAGTTGAAGCCGAAGCTCTTGGACTTGATAAAATTTTCAAAGAAGCAGGGGCAGAATGGCGTGAAGCCGGTTGTTCACTTTGCCTTGCCATGAACCCAGACAAACTGAAAGGTCGCCAAATTAGTGCAAGTTCTAGTAACCGTAACTTCAAAGGTAGACAAGGTTCTCCAAGTGGTCGAACCATTCTAATGAGCCCAGCAATGGTCGCAGCAGCAGCCATTGAAGGTAAAGTAACAGATGTCCGCAAATACATTAAGGGATAAGGAGTAAAATATGAGCATGCCTATTATTGACATTGTTAAAGGTTCTGGTGTTCCTGTTCGTGGTAACGATATTGATACAGACCGCATTATCCCAGCACGTTTTTTGAAATGCGTTACTTTTGATGGACTTGGTGAAAATGCTTTTGCTGATGACATCAAGGGTCTTGCTGATCAAGGTAAAGTTCATCCATTCAGAAACCCAGCTTATGCAAATGGAACAATTCTTGTTTCTAACCAAAATTTTGGCTGTGGTTCTAGCCGCGAACACGCACCTCAAGCTTTAAAACGTTGGGGAATTCGTGCTATTATTGCTGAAAGTTATTCTGAAATTTTCTTTGGCAATTGCGTAGCTCTTGGTATTCCGTGCTACAAAGTTTCTCACGAAACTGCAGACAAGATTCTTGCATGGATTGAAGCAAACCCAAGCGAAGAACTCATTACAAGCACTAATGAAAAGACTGTTAAACTTGGCGAAGAAACAATTGCTCTTGATTTAGCAGACGGCCCTCGCGGTCAATTCCTTGATGGAACATGGCATGCAAGAGCTGCGTTAATGGCTAACGCTGATAAGGTCGCAAAAGTTGCTTCTGAACTTCCTTATCTCAAATTTTAAAATTATTTAAATGTGAAAACTCTCCCCGCTTTGCGGGGAGAGTTTTTTTTATATGCATTCAATTTCTATTCTAATATAGAACTAGCGCTCTCACCACTTTGATTTTTAAATTCTTTATCTTGTTCTAGAATAGCCCAATTTTCTAAAGCAAAATCATGGATTACTATAGCAACAGAGTCTAAATGCATTTTATCACCAGTTGATGTGATTGGATAAACGCATTTTCTTGATAATCCACAAATTCTCCATTGTATTTATCACACTCTTTTTTAAAGAAATCTAATTCTTGTGCACAAGTTTCATCGCTTTTCCAATATGTATTATCTAAAAGCCAACCTGAATATTTATAGCCCGCTTCGCTCACCAAACGATATGTAATGTTTCTGCTTGGCATTTCATCACTTCCGCTAAATTGAAGTTCATTTTCTTCATAATAAGCATTTATAATAATTGAAGGGCGCATAAAATCTTGAACTATTGAAGTTCGTTCTGTTACAAAAACATATTCTGTTCTAGAAGAGGAGGTAATATTTCCATCTAAATTATGAATATATTCCTTAGTTGTGTCAATTAAAATTATGCCCTATGGCGGTTCTAAAACGGCCATCGAAAAAGATGATGATGTTTCTGTAGTTTATTCTTTTGCTGTAAATGAATCCTGTTTTATTCATAAAAATTTCTTTCTCGTACACTCAACTTTTTGCAAAACAAAATTTCTACTATAAAAAAGAACAACGGGCGACAGAGTCGCCCGTTGTTTTAAAACAAATCATTTTTAGTTTTCTGGATAAACAGAAACCTTTTGACGATCTGCATCAAGACGTTCAAACTTCACCTTGCCATCTGCTAAAGCAAACAAAGTGAAATCTTTGCCCATGCCAACATTTGTTCCTTTATGAAAATGAGAACCACGTTGGCGAACCAAGATGTTACCAGCCTTGACTACTTCACCTGCGTATTTCTTGATACCAAGATATTTCGGATTTGAGTCGCGACCGTTACGAACTGAGCCTTGCCCTTTCTTGTGTGCCATGGATTATACCTCCTTAGCTTTGCGAAGCGCATTCTTTTTGACCTTAGCTGGCTTTGCAATACCAGCAGCGATCTTTTGCTTGCGAGTCATTGGAACATTTTGTTCTTTCTGCTTAGCAAGTGCTGCAACGCGTGCGCGGTTACGGGTAATGATTTGTGGTTCAACGACAGCGGAAGCTGCACCAGAACGAATTTCCGTGACAAGCACTTCCGTATAGCCCTGACGATGACCGTTGCGGCGTTTGTAACGAGTACGACGCTTTTTCTTGAAAACGATCACAGTATCGCTCTTACCATGAGAAAGTACTTCTACCTTCACGAGAGCGTCATTCAGGACAGGGGTGCCGACTTGGACTTCGTTCTCGTTGGAGAACAAAAGAACGGACTTGAGTTCCAGTTCAGAACCGACTTCGGCGTCGATACTAGGGACTTTATAAGCTTTACCTAGTTCAACTTTATACTGGAAACCACCTGTTTCAACAATAGAATACATAAGATTCCTTTTTTTTAGTTTAACTGTGGGCCACGAAAGATAGTAAAATAACTGATTTTTGGAAAGAGAAAGCGCATATTTTTTTTATTCGCTCTAAAAAGCCTATTTTCAAGGCATCTTCTCCACAAAAAAAGTGATTTTTTCTAAATTGGCGATAAAATTTCATTTCTTTTCTACAAGGGTTTTAAATGAATACGATAGTAAGCCTAAATGGAGACTGGGAAATTCTCTGGGACACCGAAGATATGGGTATCACAAATCGTTGGTACGCAACTTACCCAACAGGTCGTGATAATGTGCAAGTGCCACATATTTGGGAACGTTCTGTTGCTAACAAAACATCTTCGATGGACACTGCTTACTATTTTAAAAAATTTCGTCTTGATGAAAAAAATGCCGCTAAACGTATCTTTTTACAATTTTCTCGTGTTGCAACACATGCCACAGTATGGTTAAACGGTAAAATTCTAGGAGACCATTTTGGTAGTTACACTTCTTTTGTTTTTGAAGCTACAAAGCATTACAAACAAAATGAAGAAAATATCCTTTGCGTTCGCGTTGCCAATATGGGAGCTTCTAATAGCCGCATTGATTTTGGTAAAAATAGTGGCGACGACACCGATGATCGTTATATCTACCCCGCTGAAGCCCCAATGGGACTTCCATGGACTCAATATCCATTTGGCGGAATTATAGGTGACGTTTCCCTTATCGTAGGAAATGCAGCTTTTATTTCCGGAATTCAACTTGAACCAGACCCAGATCAAAACCGTATATCTGTTGAAGCAACATTCAACAACCCTCGTGGTTACCAAGCTACTTTACGCTTGTTAATGAGAAATCCATCTGGTGAAGTCGCTGAAATTCAAAAAGCGATTAAACTTGAAAAAGAAAATGCTACTCAACGTTTTTCTTTGAAGTTAAAAAAAGATGCTCAGATTTGGACTCCAGAAAAACCATACGTGTATGCAGTTGAATTACAACTTATTTCAAATAAATTGAAAAAGAATGAAGCAGAACCAAATTGTTCTTTCTCTATAATGAAACCTTTTGGCTTTAGAAAGTTTGACTGCATTAACGGAGATTTTTATTTAAACGATTCTATTTTAAAAATCCAAGCTGTTAATTATTCACAACACTGGAGTAATGGTGGTCTTTGGACTTTAGATAATGACGCTATGGAAAAAGACCTTAAAGCGGTTAAGGATGCTGGTTTCAACGCTATTCGTTCTGGTGGCGCTCCTTTGCCAGAAGCCGCTTTAAACATTTGTGATAAAATTGGTCTTCTCGTTTTCCAAGAATTACCGATTCACACTATGCGTTCTTCAAAAAGAGGCCTTGATATGGTAAACGAACTTATCAAGGATTCTGTGCTTGAACAAAAACACCACCCTTGTATCGCCGCTTGGATTCTTGGTGCTGAAAATGGAACAATGATGCTTGAAAATGGTACCAAACTTCTTAAGGAAGTCGACCAATACGACATCAGCCACCCTATTATCAGTAACCTCAATTGCGTTTATTTAGATAACGAAGAACAAATGAAATGTGATACCGGAAAACTTATGGGTATTACAAACGATAGAACTATTCTTTATTCTTCTCACCGCATGCATTTGCGTATGAACCCAAGTGCAAACTTGAGCGATTTTTTAATTCATTATTGCAATAAAGAAGTTCTTGATGAAATTTCTGTTCCTGATTCCACTTTAGGAGACAGCTCATTCCAAGACGAATATGAATCTTTTGTAAAAAAAGTTTCCGGTAAAATTCTTGTTACTCTCAAGAACCATACATTATTGCCAAATACCCCAACTAAACTCGAAGGTCCTCGCAGTCAAAAGAATGCTAAAGCTATAAAAGCTCTTTTCAAATCTCTAGACCAATTCATTAGTGATAAAGAACTTTCTATTTGGAAAAATACAGAATCTTTCCGTTCAGATTTATTCCGTTTAGCCACTAAAAGTAAATATGACCAAATTACTGCTCTCCAAAGTAATCCTCTTGTGTCTGGTTATATTTTGGATCAATGGGCTGACTATGGAACCGATTTCTGCGGTCTTTACGATGAAAACAGAAAGCGTAAAGATCTTAAAGAATTCATGCAAAAAATTACAAAGCCAACCCGATTGCTTGTAAGTGCTTTGGAACATACAATTGTCGCTGGTGGCGAGATTTCAATGCAATTGGCGCTTTTAAACCAACGTCGTCTTAAAGCTGTTTCGGTAACATTACAAGTTATTAACGAAGCTGGCAAAACAGAGGTCGAAGAAGTTTTACAACTTGAAGGCCATACAAGCCTTACTGCTTTTGGTTCATTCTCTATTCAAGCACCAAAGACCCCTGGCAACTACGAATTGCTTTGCACTTTAAAGGCTGATAACGAAACTATTGATGTCGTTTCTGAAAAACTTTCTCTCATTTTAGCAAGCGATACTCAAAGCGTTATGAGCAAAGTTTGTTTCTTAGATAACTGCGAAGGAACAAGTGATGTATTAAGAGCTTTGCGTGGTTCAGAACCATTGATTTTTACAGCTAACTTGAGTTCTTGGAACGATGAAATCATTAGTCAGATTGTGAATGTAACAAAGAACGAAGGTAAAACCTTGTTGCTTTCTGATATGACTCTTGAAGATATTGAATTTTTCAATACCAGCCACCATTTCGAACAAAAACTTGAATCTCATTTTACAACTGGGGCTCAAGAAATGTCTCTCCACTATTTGCCAGAAAATTCACCATTAAAAGACGTGCTTAAAGAATCTGTTTTAAGTGAAATGTCGGCAGCTGTTATGCCTAGCGTTTCCTTGAATGCTCTTGAAGGTTCTGATATTTTAGCACGTTCAGTTTCTTTTGCTAATGGTGAAATTAAAACCGGTGTTGACTTGCAGATTTTGCCATTCGGTAAAGGAAAAATTATTTTCAACCAATTCAATGTCTTTGAAGGGTTAGAAACAAATGCCTTGGCAGACGCTTTGTTCTGTAAAATAGTCAACTTAGCTTAAAACTTTTTAAACGCCCTCCTGCGGAGGGCGTTTAAATTTTTATTTTATTTTTTGCATGGATTTGAATTATGCGTGCTTTAGTTCTTTCAGATATACATGGTTCGGCATTAGCCACAAAAAAGGCTTTAGACTTTTTTGAACTTTTTAATTGCGATAAAATTTTTCTGTTAGGCGATTTACTTTACCATGGCCCAAGAAATCCTCTACCCGGCGGGCACGATCCAATGGGCGTTTCAGAACTTTTAAATAATTATGCGTCTGTCATTACTGCTGTGCGTGGGAACTGCGATGCAGAAGTAGACCAAATGCTTTTGAAATTTTCATGCATGGATGACTTTAAAGAAATTACAGATAATTCCAAAAGATTATTTCTTTCTCATGGACATCTTTTTGACCCTGTTTTATTTTCACACTATCAAGCGGATATTTATTTTTCAGGACACACTCATATTCATACAGCATGTATAAACCGCGATGGCGTTTACACGCTAAATCCAGGTTCCATCAGTTTACCTAAAGGGAATACAAACCCTAGTTTTGGAATTTACGATTCAAAATACTTTTCTGTTCACCATTTAGAAAATGGCGAAGAAATTTTACACATAGACTTTTAAGTCAATTCCATATTATCAATAAGTCTTGTTTTCCCAAAGAAGGAAGCGACCAACACAACTAATTTTTCGTCATGCAAGTGTCCTACTTGTTTTTCTAAAGTTTTAGCCGAAACAATTTCTACATACTGAACTGTTCCGCGCTGTAAAAGAATAGATTGGATAACCAAATTGCGCAATTTGGTTTCGCTGCGTTCGCCTTTAGCAAAAGCCGCTTTAGCCGCTAACAACCCTTTATAAATGCTTAACGCATTCTGACGTTCTTCTTCTGAAAGATAAGCATTGCGGCTTGAAAGAGCTAATCCACTTTCTTCTCGGATAATTGGGCAACGAACTATTTGTACCGGAAAATTCAACGTTTTTACCATTTGTTCAATGAGAAAAACTTGTTGATAGTCTTTTTCTCCAAAGAAAGCAAAATCTGGTAAAGTAATCAAAAAAAGTTTAGCGACAACAGTAAGAACTCCACGAAAATGTCCAGGACGATAAGCACCGCAATACTGATTTTCAAGAGGCTTATTACGGACAAATGTTTCTGGTTCACCATCTGGATACATTTCTTGTGCAGATGGGGCGAATATAAAAGAAGCACCATGAGCTTCAGCTAGTTCTGCGTCTTTATCTAAGCAACGAGGGTATTTATCTAAATCTTCATTTTTGCCAAACTGTATTGGGTTTACAAAAACACTAACAACTGTAACGTCTGTTTTAGAAACACTTGCATCAATCAAACTAGCATGCCCAGAGTGCAATGCCCCCATTGTAGGGACAAGTCCAATTGTTTTACCTTCTTTACGGTAAATAGATAAAGCATCTCGAAGTTCTTGAATAGACGATATGATTTTCATGTTATTTTCCCTCAGGTGCATAATATGTAGTGCTAGCAGGCCATGTTTCTATCATTGTAGCTAGATTTTCAAAATGTTCTGGATAATGAACAAAATCTATTCTATCCGTATTGATAATCATAACAGGACAAGCTGAATAATGCCAAAAATGGTGATCAAAACGCTGTTGCAAATTCAATAGATAATCACCTTGTATATTTCGTTCCATTTCTCTGTTTCTATGACGAATCCGACTTAAAAGCGTATCTACCCCAGCTTGCAGATAAATAATGTAATCTGGCGTAGGCAAATCTACCGACAATGATTTAGAAACCGTATCATACATTGAAAATTCAGCGTCTGTAAGATTTTGTGCAGCAAAAATACGGTCTTTATCAAAAGTATAATCACTTACAAGGAGCGGGCGAAACATTTCATTTTGAGAAACATTATTTTTGAGTTCTTGTAAACGAGAAATTAAAAAGAATAATTGAGTTTGAAATGCATACTCATCTGGGTGAGTATAAAATTTTTCAAGAAATGGATTGTTATCAAATTTTTCTTCTAAAAAAGAAATACCACAAGAATCAGCAAATTGAGGAGACCAACGTTTTAAAAGCATCTGAGCAAGAGATGTTTTTCCAACGCCAATAGTTCCTTCTATCGCCACATAACGGATATGTTCTGGGATACTCATTCTGTGGTCTCCTCTGAAATAATTGGAAAATTCAATGCACCTTCGCTATTTTGTAAATGCTTTAACATTAAATTAACAGGAAGCCCTGAAAGTGGATCTACCCATTCTGGAGCAATATCGCATAGTGGGACAAGCACAAATTGCCTTTTAGAAACTTCTTTGTGAGGCAATTCTGGTCGCCCGGAGCGTATTCTATTTCCGTAATATAGTAAATCCATATCTATTTCTCTTGCACACCAATGACCACTAGGCTTACGTCCTAATAAAATTTCTGCGCCTTTCAAGTAATAAAGTAAACGCGTTTCTCCTTTAGAATACCAAAACGAAACCACTTGATTAAAATACGGGCCTTGCCCTTCCGGACCAACTGGCGGAGTTTCATAAATACGACTCTCCATCCAGCCTCCAAGAGAAATACTGCGAAGCATTTTACGAGCATCTGCAAGGTGTTTCCCTCTAGGGGACAAATTGGACCCTAAAGCAACAAAAACTCTTTCTAATTTTTTCACATTCTTAATATAGAATATTCTTTAAATAATCTCCTTTTCATTTTTATCAGCTTTTAAAAAAAATATTACAATTTTGCTTTTTTTTGTTAAGAATTAAAAGATTTTCTTAACTCTTTGCTTTTTTATTTTTTTTTGCTATTTTTAAAGCAATCCTACAGAATTTCTAATTTAGAGTTTGTAGTTTTCTAAATTTTTTTCTTTATATTTCCCATTAAACAGCATTCTTTTTAGAGTTTGCATTTAATTTTCAAGGATGTATTCCGTGACAAAGAAACCTTCTTCTATTTCTCTTTTATCTGACATTGTTGACCCAAATGCAGAACCTGATTTTAATGCACTTGGTGAATTAGCTGCTCCTATTCAATTCCCTGAAGAAACTGAAAAAGCCGAGGCTCCAGTAAAACGTCGAGTTCGAAAAGCACAAAATGCTGAAAATGCAGAAACTGTTGCAACAGAAAAAAAGAAAACCCGAGGCAGAAAAAAAACTGAGGAATTGGTAGCAGAAGAAACCCAACCTATTCAAGATTCTCCTGTAGAAAACATACCAGAAGCCAATATTTCTGAAACTCTTGTTGAAACTACTGAAATACCGTCTTCTGTAGAAACAGAAAAACCTGTTCAAGAACCACAAGAATCTTTTTCTCAAGAACAAAATTCTGAACAAGAATCAAGCGAAATAGATTCCCAAGAAAAAGATCCATCTCAAAATCCTGAAAATCTTCAAGATCAAAGAGATAATCGCCGCTTTCAAGACAAACGTTTCAATAATGGCTATAAAAATAACGGACGTTTTAATAAATATGGTAAAAATCAAAAACGCTATATAGAAGAACCCGAAGAAATTTTACCACCTCCTGATCCAGAAAAAGTAGCCGAAGCTATTGAAAAATGGAAAAACCTTCGCAAAGAACCTATGTTTGAGTTACAACGTATGGCTCAAGAATTGGAAATTCCTGATGTTAGACGTTTGCGTAAACAAGCTTTAATTTATAAAATCCTTGCGGCAACAACTGGCGAAGATATTCCTATTTATACTGAAGGCGTGCTTGAAATTTTAAATGAAGGTTATGGCTTTTTACGTAATCCAGAACATAACTATTTAGCTGGTCCTGACGACATTTACATAAACCAGTTTCTTATTAGACGTTTTGATTTAAAAACAGGTGATACCATTACAGGACAAGTGCGTAAACCTAGAGACAATGAAAAATATTTTTCTTTACAACGCATTGATACAATTAATGGCGAAGACCCTGTTCGTTCAAAAAAACGCGTGGCCTTTGAATACTTAACTCCACTCCACCCTTACGAACAGCTTAATTTAGAATGGCGTCAAGACGAACATAGTACTAGAATTATGAATCTCTTTATGCCTATAGGAAAGGGACAAAGAAGTATTATTTTAGCACCTCCTCGTACAGGAAAAACTGTTTTATTGCAAAATATTGCAAACGCTATTTCTCAAAACCATCCTGATGTTTCATTGCTTGTTTTGCTTATTGATGAACGTCCAGAAGAAGTTACTGAAATGCGTAGAAATGTTAAAGGTGAAGTTTTAGCATCTACTTTTGATGAACCGCCAGAACGTCACGTTCAAGTGGCCGATATGGTTCTTGAAAAAGCCAAACGCCTTGTTGAATACGGAAAAGATGTAGTTATTCTTTTGGATTCCATTACTCGTTTTGCAAGAGCTAATAACGTCGTTATCCCGCATTCCGGAAAAATTCTTTCTGGTGGTGTTGATGCTATGGCATTACAACGCCCTAAACGCTTTTTCGGAGCAGCTAGAAAAATTGAAAATGGTGGTTCTTTAACTATTATCGGGACCGCATTGATTGAAACCGGAAGCCGCATGGATGAAGTGATTTTTGAAGAATTCAAGGGCACAGGTAATATGGAAGTGGTTCTTGACCGTCGTATTGCTGAAAAGCGTATTTGGCCTGCTATTGATCTTTTCAAATCAGGTACTCGTAAAGAAGAGCTTTTACTTGACGAAGAAACTTTACGACGCGTATATATATTACGTCGTTACTTACAAGATCATACAGCAACAGAAGCTATTGAATTCATGCGTGAAAAAATGAAAGACGCTAAAAACAATACAGAATTTTTACAAATTATGAATCGGTAATTTTTATGAAGAATCCTTCTATTTTTTTTGTGGGTGCTGGTAATATGGGAGGAGCCATTTTAAATGGCTTACTTAAAGCTAACTACCCTGCTACGCAATTGTCTTTTTTAGAACCAGCGGATGCTATTGCTGAAACTTTTGAAAACGCTGGAGTAAAAAGAGTTAAAACATTTGCAGAAGGCTACAATAATGCAGAGGTTTTATTGCTTTGTGTAAAACCACAAATTTTTTCACAGCTTCCTGCCAATTGGATGAAAGAATTTCAATTACAAGCTAATGTTTTGAATTTACCCAACATTGAAAACAAGACTGTTATTTCCATTATGGCAGGCGTTACTAAAGAAAAAATTCGCCAATCTATTGGAGATACAGAAATTGTAAGAATTATGCCCAACCTTCCTTTAACTGTTGGTAAAGGAACTATAGCTCTTGCTACTGATGGAGTATCAGAAGAAACTCTTGCTTTTGCCGAGTCTATTTTTGCTTCTGTTGGCACAACCTGTCGCGTTCAAGAATCTTGGATGGATGCGGTTACTGGGTTATCTGGAAGTGGACCAGCTTATGTCTTTGAATTTATTGAAGGTTTAATTCGTGGTGGCGTTTCTATGGGATTATCTAGAGAAGCTGCCTCAAAACTTGCAATAAGTACTGTAGAAGGCAGTGTTGCTCTATTAAAAGAATCTAAAAAATCCCCTGCTGATCTTTCTGCTATGGTTTCTTCACCGGGTGGAACAACTATCGCAGGTTTAGAAGTTCTTGAAAACAATTCGTTCCGTGGCACTTTAATGGAAACAGTGAAAGCTGCTACTAAACGTTCTAAGGAATTAGGTTAAAAAATCAAGCATGGATTCTAAAACCAATGTACTTATTCTTGCCAATGAAGACGATTATATCCCTTCATTATTACAAAGCTTTTTACATGCTTTAAATCAAGAAAATTACATTCATGCGTTTACACAATCTTTGCCTGAAACTTTCCCAGACATTTTTATTTTAGATTTGGATTACGCTGAGCAAATACCTGGTTTTTGGGAATATTCACAAGATATTTTACGCCATGCCGAATCTATTGCTTATTCTAAATTTCCAGAGAAACTTTCTCTTGAAAAAAGACAACTTTTTTCAGTAATCCTTTCTTATGATCGCGTTAATTTAGATTTCAGTCGTCACCTTTCTAATTTACAAAAAGTAATCAAATTCCGAAAATATTTTGATTTTTTATCACAACAAATTATTGGCGAAAGTAAAGAACGAGAAATTTTAATCAAACAAATAAAAAAGATTTTAAAAAAGAAAGTCTTTAATTTGCATAAAGATTCTCCCATTTCTGGCACGGTTCTCATACAAGGCGAATCGGGGTCTGGTAAAGAATTAGTCGCGCGACTTGTTGCTTGTGGGCAGACGCCTTTTATCTCTGTTAACTGTAGTACTATTCCGGAAACGCTGTTTGATAGCGAACTTTTTGGCCATGCAAAAGGAGCATTTACTGGAGCAGATAAAGACCATAAAGGTTTATTTGAAGAAGCAAATGGTGGAGTTCTTTATCTTGATGAAATTGGCGAAATGCCTTTAAGTACACAAGCCAAACTTTTAAGAGTATTACAAAATGGAGAAATTCGTGCTGTTGGCACAACAAAAAACATAAAAGTTTCTGTTCGTGTTATTGCTGCAACTAATAGAGATTTACGACAAGATGTTTTAGAAGGAAAATTCAGAGAAGATCTTTATTATCGATTAAATATTTTTCCTCTTTACGTTCCTGCTCTTAGAGAACGTCCAACTGACATTCCTCTTTTAGCTAGGCATTTTGCAAATATATACGCTGATAGGCCAATTTCATTTCATGAAAAAACAATGGCTCTTTTACAAAGCTACTCTTGGCCAGGGAACATTCGTGAATTAGAAAATGCAATCCATCGAGCAGTTGTTCTTTCTGATTCCAACAAACTTTATCCAGAAGATTTTTCTTTACTCACTAAAAATTTTTCTGAGCAACACCATTTACCACAAAACTGGCGCGACATTTCTTATCAAGAGTTTAGACTTTTACAAGAAGCCGAAGAAATTGATTTCTTAAAAAATCGATTAAGTCTTGTTGATGGATCTGTTTCTAAAGTAGCAAAAGAACTAGATATGACGCGCACCGGTTTTTACGCTAGGGCCAAACGTCTTGGGTTATCATTTAAAGATTCCTAGGTTAAAATTTCTGAATAGAATAACCTTTTTTAGAAAGTATTTCTAAAACATTGTCTTCTAAAATCAAATGTCCCACCCCAACAACTACAAAAATTTTTTTATTTGCCTTTAAGAATTCTTCTACCTTTGCTGCCATTTTAAGATTTCTTTCATTGTATATTCTCTGGTTTAATTTTTCTTCCACTTTTGTCATATTTTCTGTTTTCAAAAGTTCTTGTAATGCTTTTATATCTGCCGTTTTCCAAGCATGCAAAATACTTTTTAACATAGGTTTTAAATTTTCAAATTCTTTAAATGTGGTTTCTAAATAAGAAATTCCACTTGTTTCATTAGAATCAGCTACATCACTAAAACTTTGAACTTGTTCTTTTGGAGTTTCTAGTGCGATAATTTCTTTTCCAGAATTTGCAGCGCTATCTAAAAGTACAACATCTATTCCTAAATCCTTTTCTATTCCTGTCGATAAAATAGCCATTGAAGCAAGAACTGTAGCCGCCATCCAAGGTCGCATTGGCAAAAACATTTCTGAAGGAACCCCTAATACTACAGCTATACTATCTAATTTGTTCCAAAGAGAATCCGGTAAAAAGTCTTTCAAATTTTCGTTTTCTGAAAACATTCCTTCTTTTTTAAATTCTTCTTCTGTTTGAATTTGTGTTTCTGTATCAGAAATATCCATTTCAACAGCTAATGCTTCTGATTCTTGAAAAGCTTGTTCTATTACTTTGGATAAAGGATAAAAAGAAGAATCGGCATAATGAATACTCCCTAAAATCCAAACCGATGAATTGTTATCAGATATTTTCCAAAGTAAATTATTCCCTTCATCATAAAATGCTGGGTGACGAGAACAACCTAATAAGCCCCAAACAAATACAACAAAAACAAATCCTAATCTAATTCTGCCCATGACAAAGCTCCACTTTTCAAAACGTCTTCAACGAGTCCAGAAACAACTTGACCATTTCGTAAAAAAACCAATAATCTATCAGCGTATTTTAAAGCATGCTCTACTTGATGCGTAGAAATTAAAATACCTTTATTTTCATTTACTGCAATGCTTTTTAAAAGTTTAAATAAATCTATCGAACGAGGAACATCTAAAAAAGCTGTTGGTTCATCTAGCAAAAGAAGAGATGTATTTCGAATTAAAGCTTCCGCAAGTAAAACTCTTGAACGTTCTCCATCACTTAAAGAAATTAATGTTCTGTCTAAAAAATTCTGTATATTTGTTTCTTTCATTACTTTTTCTAACAATTCAAAATTTTTCTTTTGCATGCCAAGCATCACAAAATCTCGGACCAAAATTCTATCAGGAATAGATAAATTAGAACGCACTAAACTTACTTTTTGAAATAAATCTTTTACAGAAAGCGTTTCTCTATTTTCTTTTCCATAAAAAATTTCACCAGAAATTATTTTTTCATAACCAACACAAAGGCGCAGAAACGTTGATTTTCCAACTCCATTTTCACCTAGAAGCGCAACAACTTCTCCTGGATACAAAGAAAAGTTAAATGGCAAAAGCAATGCTTGCTTAAACCCAAATTGGCAAGACCTAACATCTAACAATTTATTCACGATTTTTACCTCTTGATGAAAGCAAAACCCATAAAATAACAGGAACACCTATGACAGACATTATGGCTTGTAACGGCAAATAAGAAAATAATGATGCTAATAGTGCTAAAGTTGCTCCTAACAATGCAGATGTTGGTAATAAAACGGCATGGTTAGTTGTTTTAAAAATTCCATAAGCTAAATGCGGAACCGCTAAACCTAAAAAAGCGATTGGCCCACAAAAAGCTGTAACAACAGATGCTAAAAATGAAGCCGATAACAAAGTCAACCATCTAAAAAACTTTACCGATAAACCATGATCTTTAACAAAATCATCTCCAAATGGTGCTAAATTCAAATACCGAACAGAAAAACAAATAGGCAAAAAACCTATCAATATTGCTAACGAAAAATAGGGGACATTATCAATACTCAATCGCGAAAAAGACCCCATTCCCCAAGTAATAAATCCGCGCAAAGCATTAGCTTCTCCAAAAAATAAAACCAATGAAACTATTGCATCGGCAAAATAACCTATCATCAAACCAACTATTAAAATTCCTGCTTTACCAATAAAAAAACGAGAACATAAAAACACTATAAAAACAGTACAAAATCCACCAATTAAAGCCGCTGGTAAAATATTTAATGATGTAATAGCGATTCCTGCAACACCAACAAGCGCAACTCCCAAAGAAGCACCAGAACTTACGCCAAGCACAAAAGGCCCTGCCAAAGGATTTTTAAAAACACTTTGCATCACAAGGCCAGCAACAGAAAGTCCCATTCCTCCAAAAACGGCAGAAACAACTAAAGGTAATCTAAAATTCCAAAGGATATCCTGGTTTTCATTTTTAAAAATTTCTGTCAAAGAAAAGGAATTCGGCCCTTTGCTTAATACTAAAAAAACAATGAATAAAAAAAACAAAAAAAGCAAAATCATCCGAATAAAAATCGGTAGCATTTGTTTTAAATGTTTTTCATACAAAGTCATGAAACAAAAAATAAAAACTGTTTTGATTTTCAAAAAAAATATCTCAACAATATTTATTGTTTTTATAAAAAAACTTCTCTTTTCTAAAAAAGCTTTAGAACTTTTTTTAAATTAGGGCGAGAGGTTTTAGATATGATTGATTATTCGCAAGTTCCATCGCCGTGTTATGTTCTGGAATTAGAACGTCTGCAAAAAAATTTAAACCTTTTACAAAACATACAGCGAGAAACTGGAGTAAAAATCATTTGCGCTCTTAAAGGTTATAGTTTTTGGCATACCTTTAAAGAAATAGGTTGTTTTTTAAAAGGTGCTACCGCTTCTAGTTTAAACGAAGCAAAACTAGCCCGCGAAGAAATGAACAAAGAAGTTCATGTTTTTGCCCCACTGTACGAAGATGATGAAATTGAAGAAATTTTATCGCTTGCCGACCACATCACTTTTAATAGTTTTTCTCAATGGGAACGTTTTAAATTAAAAACGCAAAAAGCAAATGTGAGTGCTGGTATTCGAGTAAACCCTGAATCTTCTACTGTTGAAACTGATTTATACAACCCTTGTGGGCGCTATTCAAGACTTGGAGTCACATTAAAAGAATTTAAGCCCGATTTACTAGACGGAATTGAAGGCTTACATTTTCATGCTTTATGCGAACAAAATGCAGATGCTTTAGAAAGCGTACTTCAAGAATTCGAAAAGAAATTTTCAAAATGGATCCCTCAAATGAAATGGATTAATTTCGGTGGAGGTCACCATATTACAAGAAAAGATTATGATGTAGAAAAATTAAAATCTATTCTTGTTGGTTTTAAAAAACGCTACCCTAACACTGATGTAATTTTAGAACCAGGAGAAGCTATTGGTTGGCAAACTGGTGAACTTGTTGCAACTGTCGGAGACATTGTAAAAAATGAAATAGAAACAGCAATCCTAAATGTTTCTATTAGTGCTCATATGCCTGACTGTTTAGAAATGCCTTATCGCCCAAGCGTTCTCAACGCTGGATTACCAGGCGAAAAAAAATATTGCTATCGCTTGGCCGGAAACTCATGCCTTGCTGGTGACGTTTTAGGAGATTATTCTTTTGATACACCACTCTCTCCTGGCGATAAAATTATTTTTGAAGATATGATTCATTATACTATGGTAAAAACCACTTTCTTTAATGGAGTAAAACACCCTTCTATAGGCATTTGGGAAAATGGACAATTCCGCTTATTACGAAAATTTTCTTACCAACAATTTAAAGATAAACTAGGTTGATAAAATGGCCCCATTTGAAATAACAACAAAATCAGAAGAAGAAACTTTGCAATGGGCAAAAACTTTCGCAAAGACTTTAAAAATTGGTGATGCAATAGCTTTTTACGGAAACTTAGGAGCTGGAAAAACTCTTATTACCAGAGGCATTTGCCAAGCATTGAATTATTCTGGAACAGTCTGTTCTCCAACTTATACTATTTTACACGAATACCCAAATGACCCTCCTATTTTTCATTTAGACCTTTATAGACTAGAATCTAATAGTGATTTAGAAGAAGTTGGGTTATCACATTGTTTAGAAAGTAACGGAATTACTTTAATTGAATGGGCTGAAAGACTAGAAAACCGTATAGGAATAACCCATACGGTTCATATTGAAATATTAAACGACAATTATCGAAAAATTATTGTGCAAGAGAAGAATCCGGAACAGCCTTAAGAGAATCCTTTACTTCTAATTCAGATAAAACTTTTTCAAGTTCTTTCCAGGCCACCAAATTTTTGCCTAACAAAAGCAATGGTTGCTCAAGAGATTTAAATTTTGCCAAAGCATTAAGAGAATCTTTTGTTTCTAATAAAATTTCAATTTCTTCTAAAAGATCTGTTTGTGTAATACGGATATCTTTGATTATTCCAATTCTTTCTTGACGAACCAATTCCATAGTATCCGTAATATAGCCCAATTCCCAAGTAGAATCATAACAAGCTTCTGCTTTCAAGAAATCTTTTTCTTGAAAGGAAACATCGCATCGAGCAAAAAAATCATCAGCTTTTTGTCTTGCTTGTTTGAAATAAAAATAACCACCAGCAATAAGACCACCAATAACTAAAAGAGTCAACAAGTCTTGCCAACTCATAAAACGGACATTTTGTTTTTCAAGAGATGGGTCTGGTTCTTTTTTTATCGAAGAATCTTCGCCATCAAAGTTGTGATCTTTTTTCATAAAAGTAAGCATAAATAACCTCTCTGCTATTTACTTTTGCGATAAAGTCGCATAAACTCGTGCATAAAGATAAATCTGTTTTAATAAACTAGCAAAACCATTTGCTCTTGTTGCTGATAAAGCAACAGTCAATCCAATGTCTTGGAAAAATTCTGGATTTGCTTCTAATATTTCTGTTGGAGTTAAATTGTTATAAATTTTTAAAGCCAACACGCCGAGTCCACGACTAATTAAAGGATTTTCTACACCACCTTCTGTATCCATAAAAAAGCGGACTTTTCCATTTTCAAATGAAGGAACAAGATACATAGTAGCAGCACACCCTTGAACCAAAAACTTATCAGCCTTTAAGTTTTCGTCCATACCCTCGTGTTCTCTTGCTAATTTTAAAATAAAAGCCCACTTGTCATCAGGGTCAGAAAAACCAGCAAAAACATTTCTAACTTCTTGTTGTCTTTTTTCTAACTCAGTCATTAACTCCTCAAAAATGACCGCATTTTCCAAATCAATGTTGGAGAAAGCGCTAATACTTCAAAGAAAATTTTCCATAAAGTCCGTTTTTCTCTAGGAAGAGTTGCTAAACGATGCGCAGAACGATTTAGTCTTGCATCAGGGATTACCCCAAAGGCCTTTTTAGCATGTGCTATGTGTAAATGCGTTTTCCCTTGTAATGCATACCAACGTTCAAAAGCCGCTTTTTCAGCCAATCGTTTTTCAGAATCATTTTTAGCATTCAACCACTCTAAAACAGATGTTGCTGTGCAAGTTCCACTTTTTAACGCTTCAACAATTCCTGACCGGCTAATCGGATTCACGCAACTAGCGGCATCTCCTGCTTTAAAAACCCCTAATTTAGCTAAAGGTCGCATTGACTGCCCGCAAGCAATCAAGCCACCATAAAAGCCTTTGATTGTTGCTGTCGGATAACGTTTGGCAATAAAATCCTCTAACGCTTTTCTAGAAGAAATTCCTTCTGCCTTTGATTCTTTTCCAAGAACTAAACCAACATTAACTTCAACGCCATCCCTAGGAAATACCCAGCCATAGCCACTTCTAAATTCTGAGCCAAAATGCAATTCAATGTGTTCTCTGCTATGTTCAATACCTTCTGCGATAGCAAATGCAGCTGGTTCTAGGTCTGTTTTTCCGTTTTCTAATTCAGAAAGTTCTGAAACTTTAGCAGTCAACTTATTTCCTGGACCTGTAGCATCCACAATTACCTTTGCGGTGAGAATTTGAGAATTTCCTTGATTTTCAACTTCTAAATTCCAAAATCCAGATTCCGTTCTAGAAATGCCAACACAACGTGTTCTAAAATCAAATAACACACCAAGAGCCTTTGCTGATTCAAAAATATCTCTATGCAATTCAGCTCTATTTAATTGTAATCCACAATTCTTCCGATAAAACTCGGCTTTTGTGCCATCTGGAGAAACAAAGTAAATTCCAGAAAGCGGACCACGAACAAAGCGTTCTTTAATTTCCCAGTATTTTGATAAAGCTTTTACAGAGACTGCTTCTGCACAAATAACTGGTTCTTTCCATGGGTCTTTTCTGTCCAACAAAAGTACAGATATTTTTCCATTAGACTGGCGTAGCAAGTCATAAGCCGATTTTAAACCTGCGGGGCCAGCTCCGCACACAATTACATCAAAAATATCTGTAGAAAAATTCAACATACGGCACAAAATTAGCATTTAGAATATTTTCTATTGGTAAAAAGCAAAAAAAAAATCCTTTTTTTTGCTCAAAATCGCAAGATATTGAGTTTTTGTGAAAAAAATATCCTTTTTTTTGGTTATTCTTTATTTTTTTTATTTATTTTAGAGGCAGTTTTAAGTTTTAATAACCTTTAATCTAAAAGGAACCCTAATGAATAGACAGCTAAAGAAATCTTCCAAGGTTGGCCTTTTCCTCGTTGGTGCTTTGGCCTGCGCTTCTTTTGCCCAGGATGCGGGTGACTATCGTGGTAAAGAACTCCGGACTTCATTCCGCGATAAACGCATAGATGGTTTCAATTTCGAAAATGCAAAGGCTATTGAAGGCCAAACAGACTTCCAGCGTTCCGCTGGTGAAGCTCCATCTTTCCGTAACGCCTCTTTATCTGGAGTAAGTTTCCAGAATGCCGTTATCAGCAATCCAGATTTCCGCAAAGCTGATTTGAAAAAAGTCGTCATTAGCGGTGCTGATATTCGTGGAGCCAATTTCGAAGGCGCTAATATGGAAGAAGCTAACTTGTATCGTGCTACTCTTCTTGATTGTGCGTTCCCAAAAACAAATTTGAAAGGCGCACGTATGGATGCTATGAAAGTCTCTGACCGTGCAGATTTTTCAAAGGCAGACTTAACAAACGCTTCTATCATGGATGTTGACCTTACAGAAGCTGATTTTAGCGATGCTAACCTCACCAATGCAAACTTTACTCGTTCTTTGATGGGTAGTGCTAATCTTTCTGACGCAACAATCGTTAAAACAGATTTTACTGCATGTAACTTAATTAACGCTGACTTTAGCGGTGTTACACTCCAAGACGTCAATTTGGAAAAAGCTGGTTTGTCTCGTGCTATTTTCAAAGGGACTGAATTCAACAACGTAAATATGGTTGGTGCTGACTTGTCTTTAACCATCTTTGACGATGTTGACCTTTCTAAGGTTCGTCTCCAAAAAGCTCAATTTGCACAATCTACAGTTGAAGACATGAACTTCAATGGTCAAGATTTGACTGAAGTTGTTTTCGACAAAGGTAAAGTTGCTGGTAGCCGTTTTGAAAAGGCTAAATTGAATGGAACTTCATTCTTTGATACAGAAGTTTCTAAAAACTTCTTCAAGAATGCTCAAATGTTAAAGGCTGACTTTGATGGTGCTTATATTTTCAAGAGCATTTTTGATAACGCTGAACTCACCAAAGCAAACTTTGCTAGTGCCAACATTGAATCTTCTGCATTCACTGGTGCAAAAATGACTGGAGCAAACTTCTCTGGTGCTGTACTCAAAAAAGTAGACTTCACCAATGCAGACCTTACTGGTATGAAAATTAACGCTGATACCAAAATGGACAACGTTATTTTTGACGGAGCTGACCTTTCAAACGCAAAAATTGAAAAATTCACTGCAAAACGCGTTTTCTATAACAACCAAACCAAATTCCCAGCAGGGTTTAACCCAAGAGCCTTTGGTTTTACAAAACCAGGTGAAAAAGCTGTTGAAGTTGTCGTAGAAAAGAAGAGTTCTTCCGTTGCTGATGACGCAATGCCTCAAAAGAAAAAACGTCGCAAAAAACGTAACTAATCTTAAGTTTGTTTTATGAGAAGTGAGAGAATCCCCGTTTCTATTTTCGGGGATTTTCTTTATTTTAAGCGTTTTTTTATATTAAATCAAAACATTAATTTCTTTTTTCCCTTTGGGATAATTATTTTTTTTACATGGTTTTAAATATCATTTGGCTTTCATTCTTTTTTATTGCTTTCATTGCTTGTTTGGTGCAATGGATTGCCTTTGGAAATTCTGGTATTTTTAATGATACTGTACAAGCGGCTTTCGCTATGGCCAAAACAGCCTTTGAAATAGCTCTTGGTTTAACAGGGATTCTCGCCTTTTGGTTAGGCATTTTAAAAGTAGGTGAAAAAGCCGGAGCTATCCAAATTTTATCAAAAATTGTTTCCCCACTATTTTCAAGACTATTTCCAGGCATTCCTCCTGGACACCCGGTAACAGGAACTATGCTTATGAATATAAGCGCTAACATGCTTGGTTTAGACAATGCAGCGACTCCTATGGGGTTAAAAGCCATGAAAGAGTTGCAAGAACTAAACCCCAAAAAAGATGTCGCTAGTGATTCCCAAATTCTTTTTCTCGTTTTAAATGCAAGTGGTCTTACACTTATTCCTGTAAGCATTATGACTTACCGAGCTCAATTGGGAGCAGCTAATCCATCTGATGTTTTTTTACCTATTTTACTTGCAACATTTTTCAGCACCCTTACAGGGCTTTTAATTACAAGTTGTTTTCAAAAAGTCCATTTGCGACACCCCATAACCATAGCATGGATTCTTGGGCTTTGTGCGGCTGTATTTGGTACTCTTTTTTATTTTTCTCGCTTAACAGCTGAAGAACTCGGAACGACAAGTGCTTTAGTGAGTGGCTTTGTTCTTTTTGCAATTATTGTAGCTTTTTTGGGGTTGGCTGCTTATAAAAAAGTTCATGCTTTTGATTCTTTTGTTGAAGGGGCTAAAGAAGGTTTTCAAACCACTATCATGGTTATACCTTTTTTGGTTGCGATTCTTGTAGGCATTGCTGTTTTCCGAGCAAGTGGAGCTATGGATCTTTTGATGAAAGGCGTTTCTTATATCCTAGCTATTTTTGGCATAGGAAATGATGTAGTTCCCGCCTTACCTACCGCCATAATGAAGCCACTTTCAGGAAGTGGTGCCCGCGGAATGATGATTGATGCTATGAAAACTTATGGTGCAGATAGCTTTGCCGGAAGATTGAGTTGTATGTTCCAAGGTGCGGCAGATACCACATTTTATATTATTGCAGTTTATTTTGGCTCTGTTGGAATCCGCAAAACCAGACATTCCCTTATATGTGCTTTAACCGCTGATTTAGCTGGTGTTATTGCGGCTATTATTATCGCTTATATATTCTACCCTCCTGTATAAAATGCGCTATTGTTTTCTTTTAGCTTTATTGCTTTCTGGGTGTACGTTGATGGATACAAATTCGGGATTACTCTATACCGATATTTCTTACCCTTTAATTTCTACAGAAAACGAAATTACTGAAAAATCCATCACTGTTTCTAATTATTCCATTTTGGGGTTATTTACTTTTGGAAATGCTAGTTTAGAAAAAGCAAAACAAGAAGGAAACATAAAAAAAATCTCACACGTTGATGTTAATGACTTTATTATTCTTGGAGTCTATCGAAAATATTCGATAACAGTTTATGGAGAATAAAATGCGATTTGTTCTTTTTATTCTGCTAAGTTTTCTTTTATCGGCTTGTGCTCCATGGCAAAAACCTTATATTGCATCAAACCACGAATACACAGATTCTCCCAAAATAGTTAAAGCCAAAATTCATTCTTTCTTTAAACTTGTCTCTTTAGGAGATGCAGACTTAAATAAAATTAAAAAGGAAAATAACATAAAGAAAATTCATCATATAGACATTGCAGAAGATTCATTTTTATTTTTTTATCGAAACGTTACCTTTACCATTTATGGTGAATAAATATGGAAACATATAAATTCCAGACTATTGCAAAAATTTATAACGATTTTCAAGCCAAATTCGCTATTCCAAGACAAAGTAGTTTACTTTCTAATTTTTATTCAACTATTGTTTTTGAAAAAAAATTTAGAGATATAAATGCTTTACGTGGTTTAGAAGGCTTTTCTCATTTATGGATTCTTTGGGTGTTTTCCGAAAACGAAAAAAAAGAATGGAACCCTACCGTACGTCCACCGCGACTTGGTGGTAATACAAGATTAGGTGTATTTGCAACACGTTCACCATTTCGCCCTAATCCAATAGGGCTTTCTTGCGTAAAACTAGAAGAAATCAAATTAAATGGTTCTAATGGCCCAGAAATAATAGTTTCAGGCGCCGATATAAAAAGTGGAACACCAATACTTGATATAAAACCTTACCTTCCATTTGCCGATTGTATAAACAATGCTACAGGCGGATTTGCTAGTTCTTTACAAGATAAATGTTTAGAAGTTATTGCAGACGAAATGGTTCTTTCAAAGTTTCCAGAATCTAAACGACAAAATCTTCTAGAAATTTTAGCCCAAGACCCTCGCCCTGCTTACCAAAAAGATTCTAATCGCATTTATGGTTTTTCTTTTGCAGGCTTTGAAATCCGCTTTCAAGTCAATCAAAATGTTTTACAACTTGTAGACATACAGCCTTTATAATTCATTTTTGTAAAACGCTTTACACTATTTTAATTTATATTGTCTATTAAACTTAATTCTGTTTATTGTTAAAAGAATATAGACGATTAATTTCAACAAAGGATTCTAATGCGTCGCTTCTGTTTTTTATTATGGGGTATTTCGCTTATTGCACTTGTTGCTTGCGCAAGTTCTAAACCGACAACAAATGTAAAAGAACGTTCCGACGAAGTTTTTTCGTCTGCTTTTTTCCAAGAAACTCCACAAAAAACAGAAGAACCTGAATTGAAATACGATTTTCAAGAGCCTGTAATTATGGTTATCCCTGCTATTTCTAATAACGCATCAGCCATTGAAGTGATTAAACAAAATCCTTTTGCTAAAACCACAATGGAAAGCATAAATGAATACCTGACAGAAAAAAGTTATAAAGTTCGTTCTTTAGAAGGCAATGAAGATTTAACAGAAGTTTTGCAAATACAAAATGATATTTCTGATAAAGAAGAAGATATGTCGTATATCGCAGGATTAACATTTGGGGCTGATATATACATTACTTTTTCTGGAAGCATTCGAAACGATATGGTAACGGTAGAACTTTCAGCCTATGAAACAACAACTGCTCGTTTATTAGGTTCTAAAACTGGTATGGTAAAAGACCATGGAAAAGATAAAAGCAACCAACGTTATCTAATTCAAACTGCTGTCAAAAAAGCATTCCCAGCGCTTGAAAAAACAATACATGCCTATTGGCAAGAAGATTCCAAAAAAGGTATTCCCTATAAAGTTATTATAAACCTTGGCGAAAGATTTTCTGGCAAAATTTTAGAAGATATTCAAGATAAAAGTTTAACATCTATTCGGGCAAATTTCAGCAATTTAAAAATAAATCAAATGACTGAAAAAACGATTGATTTGGTGCTTTACGCAAAGGCAACAGAATACCCTGATGTTTACGCCGTTTATTCTGCCATTAAAGCAAGTCTTTCAGACAAAGGAGTGGTTCAGAAAAACAACATCACAAACAAATTAATTATTATGGAACTCAATTAAAATGAAATGTTCTTTAATTTTTCGTTTAACTATTTTATTTTGTGTTATTCTTTACACAAATGTTTTTGCAGAACCTGAAATTATACTTTCTTCAGTTTCTAGCGAAATGGTTAAAGAACAATTAACAGAAATTGAAAAACTCAAACAATTAAACTATTTAGATGAAGAATCCAAAAGCCGATTAGACAAGCTATGGGAAAGAGCTTCAAAAATAGCTGAACTCAATGACCAATGTGCTGAAATTTCTTTAAATGAAACTTTAAATTCCGAATGTTTTAATTTTTACCAAAACGAATTACCGCAATTTGAAAAAGATTTTTTGAATTTAACGGGAGAAATTCGATTAAACGGAATGAATCTTTCTCACAACATGGAAAATCGTCGTGAAGCCATTGAAGCTTGTTTTAACGCATTTCCATTACACTCCATAGACTTTCCAAAACTTATTACTCTTGAAGGGAACGTCTCTCCTGAACCTTTATCTGATGGTGTTGAAATTTCTTATCATTTTAGTTTTGTAAGGAATGAAAATACAATACAAGCATTAGAACACCAACTCAATATTTGGTATTCAACATGCAATTCAATTATTTTCAGAGCAGATAACTCAGGTGAATTTGCTCCTCTTTTCCAGGAAAGACTCGCTGAAAATATTCCTGAAAACTCCCTTTCTTTTGAAGTTTCAAAGTACAATAAGGTTATTTACATCAAACAAAAACACGATTTAAATATGGCCTATATCCTCAACAAAAAACAACTCTTTAATAATACTATTTCAAAAAATTCCACTATCGGAAAAATCTATTTTGATAATTATGACAATTCTATTTCGCTGAACATTCAATATAACTTTTATGAAAATGGGAAAGCTATTTTTACGGAAAATGAAATCCGAAATGGGTTAAGAGGAAAAATCCATTGGGATTCACCCTATAAAAAAAATCACCTTCCGAAAACAAATACGGCTTCAAATTTTTCTGATGAAGGTATTTCTAATACAGATTCTGTTTATGGCTTTAAATTTCAATTCAACACTAGTTTATCCATAGGTTTACCATATACAATTCACGATAACTTTTTTGACGAATATTCTATTGAGGATACTGATGTGGCACGAGATTCACTCAATATTCCAATGTTAAATTTTATCGGAATGCTTCGGTATTATGGCGAAAATATTGTTTTTGGTATTGGTGGCGGTTTAGGCATAATGTGGTTTAACTCTGCCGAAGAAAAAATCAATTCTTACTATGCTGACGAATATGAATCATACAATATTGATTGTTTGGCAGCTCCAATGTTCCAAATTGAATTTGGCCTTTTATCTCGAAAAACCATTTTTGAATTAGGGGTAAGGTATTCTCTTTTATTAGACCCAACAATGCCAGCAAATTATATCGGTGGTTATGGAAAACTTATTGACTGGATTGGGCTTGAAATTGGGTATTTAGGTGTTGGGAGTAAAATGATTGATGGCATTTATGCCGAAATTTTCATTTCGCTACCACCACGTATTAAATAACGTTTCTTATATTTGGTAATCTTATTGAGGACAAAATAATGTTTAAAAAAATACCCACGTGGGCTATATTGTTTTTTTCTTTTGCATTCATTCTTGGATGCAACGACAATGCAATTCCAGAAAATAAAGTTTTTGCAGTCAAAGATCTTGCTCATAAAAAAGTCGGCGTACAAATTGGAAACACCGCTGATATTTACGCTTCTGATTTTGGTGGTGATACCGCAAAAATTCAAGTTGAACGCTATTCCAAATTAACTGATGCTATCCAAGCATTGTCTCAAGGAAAAATTGATGCGGTCCTTTGCGATGACCAGCCTGCAAAAGCATTTCTTCGCCAGAATCAAACGTTAAAAATATTAGATGAAGTTTTTGTTGAAGAAACTTACGCAGGTGTTATTGCTAAAAACAATACCGCATTATTAGACACAGTGAACATGGCTTTAAAAAGCCTAAAAAATTCCGGAACTTATGATTCTATTTTTAACACTTATATAAATAGAAATAGTGACTTCCATTATACACAAAAAGTTAAATCCGAAAATAAACTTATCCTTTCTACAAACGCACAGTTTCCGCCCTACGAATTTCATTCAGCCAATGGCATTGAAGGAATTGATATTGAAATTGCCCGTTATATTGCCGATTACATGAATCGCTCATTGGAAATTCAAGATATTGAATTCGACGCTATTATCAATTCCGTTAATTCTGGGAAAGCCGACATTGGACTTGCTGGTTTTACCATAACAGAAGAACGTAAAAAATCTATTCTTTTTACAACTCCTTACGCTGAATCAAAAATTGTCGTTATCGTTAGAGACAATAACAAAATTTCTAAAACAGAATCCATTGGTGAATTATTACACAAAAACTTTATTAAAGAAGCTCGTTGGAAATTTATTGTTGAAGGTTTAGGGAACACCTTAATTATTTCTTTCTTTGCCGCATTCCTTGGTATTTGCATTGGTATAGGCGTTTCCTTTGTTCGATTTGCTCATGAAACCATGGGGGGAATGAAATTTCTTAACACCATTTGCAAAATTTATTTAGCCATTATCCGTGGCACACCTGTTCTTGTTCAACTTCTTATTATCTATTACATTGTATTTTCTTCTGTTAACGTCAACAAAATTCTTGTTGCAGTTATTGCTTTTGGAATAAACTCCGGTGCCTACGTTTCTGAAATTCTTCGTAGCGGATTCAAAGCCATTGACCCAGGCCAAATAGAAGCTGGCAGAAGTTTAGGATTACGTTTTAGACACATCCTTAGTCATATAGCATTTCCTCAGGCATTTAAAACATCTTTGCCTTCAATGACAAATGAATTTATCACTCTTATTAAAGAAACTTCTATTTGCGGTTATATTGGAATTACCGATTTAACTCGAGGAGGCGACATTATCCGCAGTCTGACTTATGAAGCTATGCTCCCATTACTCGCCGTTGCTGTAATCTATTTCATTTTAGTCGCAGGTCTTTCTAGCTGTGTTGCTCGCCTGGAAAAGAGGTTAAAAAAGAATGAACGCTAAGCCAAATACAATCATTCAAGTACAGAACTTATCAAAATCTTTTGGAAATTTACAAGTTCTAAAAAACATTTCTTTAGATGTTTATCAAGGCGATGTTATTGCTATTATCGGGCCTTCTGGTTGTGGTAAATCCACATTTATCAGACATTTAAACATGTTAGAAAAACAAGATAAAGGCAAAATTCTTTTTAACGGAAAAGACATTTACGAAAAAGGCCTACATTCTAGATTTGTCCGAGAACGAATCGGCATGGTATTCCAACAATTCAATTTATTCAAAAACTTAACGGTTTTAAAAAACATTATGCTTGCTCCAGTCACATTACATAAAATGACAAAAAGCGAAGCAGAAGCCAAAGCAAAAGAATTGTTAAATAAAGTCGGGCTTTCTGGCTATGAAAACCACTACCCTTCCCAACTTTCTGGAGGTCAACAACAGCGCATTGCTATTGCAAGAGCTATGGCTATGAATCCAGATGTTCTACTTTTTGATGAACCTACTAGTGCACTTGACCCTGAAATGGTTGGAGAAGTTTTAAAAATCATCAAAGACTTAGCTAATTCTGGAATGACTATGCTTATCGTCACCCACGAAATGAACTTTGCAAAATCTGTCGCCAATAAAGTTTTATTCTTTTCAGAAGGCATAATTAAAGAACAAGGAACACCACAAGAAATATTTGAAAACCCAAAAGACGAACGTTTAAAAGAATTTCTTTCTGTCATTCACTAACTTCAACTCTTCTATTTTTTAATTGTGTTTATAGCCTTATTAAAAATGTCTCGCTTAAATAATGCGATTATTGCCATAGCCACTTTAGCAGCCGGTTATTTTTTATCGCATTGTATTTTTTCCGTGCAAACATTTTTCGCCGATTTAATCGCATTCACTTTAGCCATTTCAGTAGGTAACATCCACAACGATTTACTAGACATAGAAACCGACAAATTAAACAGACCTAATCGCCCCTTACCTTCAGGGAAAATTTCAATCAAAGCCACCAAACTTTCAATTCTCATTCTTTCAATCTCTACTCTTCTGCCCGCTTTTTTTAAAGAAGTTCAAAGCATAACTCATCTTATATTCTATACCCTTTTACTAGCATTACTATTCGTTTACAACAAATACGCAAAGCGAATCCCTTTTTTGAAAAATTTCACCGTTGCCTTTTTATGCACAACGCCACTCATCCGCCTTATGTTTTATGAATCAGCAAGCATTTCACCCTTAATTGCTCCAATTATTTTCGCTTTCCTATACACACTTTCTAGAGAAATTCAAAAAGATTTAGAAGACATCACAGGCGACAAAGCCGCAGGCATATTAACGCTTCCCATTTTAGTCGGCGAAAAGAAAACTTCTAAACTAGCCATTTTCCAAATCATCCTTGCGTTATTTTTACTCCCCTTACCCGTTCTTTTAAACTGGTATTCTTCACTCTTTTTACTCGCCTTAATCTTTCTTATTCCATTATCCGTATGGATAATTCACAGTCTCAACAAAAAAGACTATTCAAAAGCAAGAGCTCTCACCAAAATCGCCATGATTTTGGGAATCATTTTTCTCATTTTATCAGAAATATTCTCTTAATTCAGGAAAGGTAAAAAAAGAAGAACATGTTCTTCTTTTTTTGTCGACAAACCTAAAGTCCTGATTCAATAAACTCTTTCCGGAAAGTTCCTGAACCAAGCAAAATATCTATCGGTAACTTTTCAAATTCATATTCATAAGGTGGCGCTTTCCAGGCAAAATCATTGGGATACTCATGGAATAAGTATTGCAACAACTTAATCGTCATATCAAACGAACGGAAAACATTTCTATCAAGAACATGAATTTGTGCTCCTCCACAAATAGAGCCCGCTCCTTTATGAAACGTAGGCTGGAAATAATTTTCGCGGAACAACACTCCTGGCAACTTTAAACCATTCATATAACGACAAAGTTTTTCGGCATCAATAAAAGGCGCTCCAAAAATTTCAAACGGCCTTGTTGTTCCACGCCCTTCGCTTACATTTGTTGCTTCTAAAAGACACATTCCTGGGTAAACAATTGCCGTATCAAGAGTTGGCATATTTGGGGAAGGCATCACCCAAGGAAGCCCTGTTTCATCAAACCACATTCTCTTGTCGTAATTTTCCATTTCCATCACATAAAGTTCACAACTCGGAAAACGCTCTGCTTTAAAAAGCCGAGCTAGTTCGCCAATCGTTTTACCATGTCGAACAGGAATAGAATGTAAGCCGACAAAACTCGTATAACCTAAATCTAAAACAGGTCCTTCTTCATCAACGCAATTAATAGGATTAGGCCTATCCAAAACAACAACAGGAATTCCTTGCTTTTCGCATGCATCCATACAAAGAAACAAAGTCCAAATAAAAGTATAATAGCGGGCCCCGACATCTTGCAAATCCACAAAAAGCACTTCTACATTTTTCAACATCTCCGGAGACGGCTTTCTGTGTTCACCATAAAGACTATAAACTGGTATTCCCAGTTCAGGATCTGTATAACCTTCCCATTCAATCATATTGTCCTGAGTATGGCCTTTTATTCCGTGTTGGGGGCCAAATAAAGCCGACAAATGGAACAACTTACCATCAAATTCTTTCAAATACGAAAGAGTATGGGCAAAATTTTCGCCTATCGAGGCTGGGTGCAAAACAGCACCAAGTCGTTTTCCCTTAAGATGAAAAGGAAATTTCTTTTCAAAATTGGATATTGCTAATTTAACGCTCATTTTTTATTATCTTTGATGACCTAAATTAAAACTAAATATAGGAACATTATTTATGGCGTATCTGAATAAAGTTATGTTAATTGGCAATATCGGAAAAGATCCTGAAATCCGTATGACTGCCTCCAACAAGAAAAAAGTATCCTTTTCATTAGCTACGTCCCGTCGTTACCGCGACAACAATGGTGAAACTAGGGAACAAACCGAATGGCACAATGTTGTAGGTTGGGGCAAACTTGCTGACCTCATTGAGCAACTCGGTGTTCATAAAGGAATGAGCCTTTTTATAGAAGGTTCCATTTCTTATCGCAGTTGGGATGATCCGAATGGTCAAAAACGCTATATGACTGACATCACAATGGAAACATTCCAATTGTTGACTCCGCGCCCAGCTCAAAACAATTCCTACGGAAATTCATCTTACAACAATTCTAGCTATAACCAACCTAATGCTTACTCCAATCAAGCAACTTCTGGTTACGGACGTCCTCCTCAGCAAAATTACCAACCTGCTCCAATGAACGACGGTCCAGACGAAGTTGAAGACGATTTCCCGTTCTAAAATTTTAAAATGTCAGAACTGCAATTCTACTCTGTACTAATTCTTTTAGCGATAGCTGTTTCTACGATATTACAAATCATTGTTTTACGTGGTAAGCAAAGGATTTATGCAGTAATTGCTTTTCTTTTCATTTTAGGAATTATTCTTTTTGCAGGACTGCGTTCTGCTGAAACTTCTGAAACACAAATTCAGCATCTTTCTTCAGAACGCCGCCTTGATAAGAGAATTTCTAACACTAAAAATCATGATCTTTTTTTACAAGAATTTTCTAAGGAGTTTTTCTCTTTAGGGAAACAACTTGAAGAAAAAGTCCCAGAAGTTTTTGAATCTGATATGGAACAAGAAAATTTTGCTCGAAAAGCTTTAAGCATTCGAGAGAAAGTTTCTCTCTTTTGTCAAAAAAATCAAAAACTTTCTCAAACACTAGAAAACGAGTCTTTTCAACAAGTTATCCATTCTGCTTTAGAACATTTAAAAGCGAGTGCCTTTGCTTTTTATGCAGAAGCCTCATCAGAAGACAAAACTTTTAGAGATTTCCAAGCCCTTCAAAAGAAAGAACAATTAGAAATCGCTCAAAAAAAAGTTCATGAATTACAAGAACTCTTAAAAAAAACTACTTTAAGGCCACAATAAACAACATAAGGTTCATTTATGAGTAAAAATGTCGCCATCCTCGGTGCAACTGGTGCAGTAGGTCAAGAACTCCTTTCACTTCTTGCCGAACGCAATTTTCCTTTAAAATCACTAAAACTTTTGGCATCAAAACGTAGTGCCGGCAAAACAATTGAATTTCGTGGCGAAAAAATTACCGTCGAAGAATTAACGCACGATTCATTTAAGGGCGTTGATTTAGTTTTATCTTCAGCCGGTGGTTCAATTTCTAAAGAATTCGTTCCAAGCGCTGTTAAAGCAGGAGCAGTTGTCGTTGACAACACCAGTTATTTCCGCATGGATCCAAATGTTCCTTTGGTTGTTCCTGAAGTAAACCCAGAAGATATTAAAAAACACCAAGGCATTATCGCAAACCCAAACTGTACAACAATCATTATGTCTTTACCGCTTTTCCCTCTTTACAAAGAATTCGGTATTGAACGTGTAACAGTCTGCACTTACCAAGCTGCTTCTGGCGCCGGTGCGATTGCTATGGAAGAACTTAGAAAAGAAAGTATTGCTATTGGTGAAGGCAAACCTTTTGAAAGAACTGTTTTCCCTTACCAATATGCATTTAACCTTTTCCCACATAATTCTCCTTTCAACGATGGCTCAGAAGAAAAGGCAAAAGTAAAAGCGCCTAAAGGCTATTGTGAAGAAGAATGGAAAATGGTTGCAGAAACTCGTAAAATTTTCCACGATGAATCTATTTGTGTAGCTCCGACTTGTATCCGTGTGCCTGTTTTACGAGCTCATTCTGAAGCTATTAATGTGCAACTTAAAAAGCAAGCTTCTGTTGAACAGATTTACGAAGTTCTCCGTACTAAAGCACAAAACGTTGAAATCTTAGAAGACGCTTCTGCAAACCGTTGGCCAATGCCTTTAGATGCTAGCGGAAAAGACCCTGTTCTCGTTGGTCGAATTCGTGAAGATCTTTCTCAGAAAAACACATTTGATCTCTGGGTTGTTGGCGATCAAATCAGAAAAGGTGCTGCTTTAAACGCCGTTGAAATTGCAGAACTTTTATAACGTTCTTGTTTCATTTTTTAAAAGCAAAACGAATCCCTATGGGATTCGTTTTGTATTTAGTTTAAAAAATTTACTAAAAGAAATTAAAGAACAGATTCGTCATCTACAGCCAATTCTTTTTTTACTCTTAAAATAAATTCGGATTCTGTCTTAGAGATAGCATGGTCTGAATTATTTTCAAAAGAAGCAGAAGCCATAGCAAATAGATAACGAATAGTTTTAACTCGGTATTCGTATGGAGCTTCTTTTAAAGCTTCTAAACAGCCTGTCAAACGAGCTGACGCAGTCGGAAACGACATATAAGCTTTATTAAAATCATCCCAAGAAAAAGTCATATTTTCTTCTTCTTTTACAGCATCTAAAATTTTTTCTTCTTCTAATGTCGCTGATTTTGCACCAGGAATTAATTCACCATTTTCTGTATCGTGTTCTAAACAAGCTTCTTGCCAAAGCAAAAGAAGTAAAGCCATATCTTGTTGCAACATAGAAACTCCTAAATATCATTGAATGATTCGTAAAATCACTTTAAAGATACAATAAAGTTCTCCCAAAAATAACATAAAATAAATTTAGGAATTGAATATTTTATTTTCTTTGAAAAAATCCTTAATTTTTTAACAGATATTTTTCCAAATTTTCGCTTTTATTTGTTTTTTTGTATCTTTGGAACATGGCATATGTAGCAATGGCCAGAAAATGGCGTCCTTATTCATTCAAAGACATGGTCGGTCAAGAACATGTCGCTACAACTCTTCAAAATGCAATTGAAGAAGGTCGTGTTCACCACGCTTTTCTTTTTACCGGTACTCGTGGTGTTGGTAAAACTACATCTGCTAGAATTTTAGCTCGCACATTAAATTGTACAGGAGAATCAGAACGCCCTTGTGGGAAATGCCCTAGCTGTAAAGATTTTGCAAGCGGAAGTTCTGTTGATATTCTTGAATTTGATGGTGCTAGTAATACAGGCGTTGATAAAATTCGTGATTTAATCATTGAACAAGTCCAGTACCATCCTATGATTGGAAAGTACAGAATTTTCATTATTGACGAAGTTCACATGATAACAGGAAGTGCTTTTAATGCTTTGTTAAAAACACTTGAAGAACCGCCTCCTCATGTAATTTTCATTTTCGCAACGACTGAAGCAAATAAAATACCGCAGACTATTCTTTCTCGAGTATTACGCTTTGATTTTAAGCGTTTGTCTCAAACTCAGATTATTGAACGCCTACGTTTTATTTGTAATGAAGAAGGTATAACAACAGATAACGAAGCACTTTCTATTCTTGCCGAAAAAGCAGATGGTTCTATGCGTGATGCTTTGACATACTTTGACCAAGCTTACGCATTTACAGGCAACAATATGGTTGCAGATGCCGTTCGTTCTGTTTTGGGTTTACCATCAAACGAAATTTATTTTACTTTGCTAGAAGCAATTGGCAAACACGACATTGCCACATGCTTTAACCAAATAGAACAAGTTTGTTCAAATGGCGTTGAATACATGCCATTACTCGATGGGTTTGCCAAATTTTTACGCAATATCCTCTATATACGAGTCAGTAAAAACAATTCTAATTTTTTGAATTTATCTCAAGAACTTGTTGAACGCCTTTCTCTTGCTGGGGCATCGCTTAGTAACGGAGATTTACTTAGAATTGCTAAAATGTTAACAGATACACAAGGGCTTTTGAGACAAAGTACCAATCCTAGATTACTTGTAGAAACTTGTTTTGCTAGAATGGCTTGGCTTGATCACCTTACTGATTTACGCAAAGTCCTTTCAACTATGCAATCGCCTACAACTGGCGAAATAAAAAAAAAATTAACTCTTCCTCCAGTTAATCCTGAAAATAAAGTTCCAACAAATCAAATCCCTTCGCTAGAAGATTTGAATATATTTGACGAACCAATTGAAGACATTTCTTCATTGCCGTCATCTGATAATTATGTTTTTCTAGAAGAACCTTCTTTTCAATACACTCTAGAAAACATATCTGAAAATTGGAAATCCTTTTTAGAAACTTTTGCAAATAATGGCGAAACTGATATTTACTATGCACTTGAAAACTCAAAGGTAAATATTGATTTTTCAAGTGAGCCTTATACTTGCACTCTCAATATTCCTTTACAAAAAGATGGTTCTCGCCAATGGAATGCAACTCTTTTTATCAATTCACAAAAAGACCAACAAAAATTGATAGAAAAATTAGAAAGCACTTTAAAGGCAAAATTTATTTTAGACATTAAAGATTTTAAAGAATCTGATTCAAATATTTCTCAACCGAAAAAACAACTTAATCTTTACGAACAAGAATTACAATACGATTTACAACTGCAGATTTTGCAAGAAAAATTTGCACCAATCTGGATTACATCTAACAAACAAATAACTAAATTAGAAACCAATCCTGAACAAACTGAAATCGAAGATTCTTAAATTTTACATAAAAAACGGAGACCAATATGAACATGCAAAAAATGCTCAAAGATTTGCAAAAAATGCAATCTCAGATGCTTAAAGCTCAAAATAATCTCAAAGCACAGTCATTTGAAGCTGAAGCTGGTGGCGGAATGGTTAAAGTAGCCATTAATGGTCAAGGCGTTCTCACTATGATAAAAATCAACCCTGATGCCGTAGATAAAGACGATGTTGAAGCTTTAGAAGACTTAGTTATGGCCGCTTTGAATTCAGCCATTAAGAAAAAAGATGAAGCTGCTCAATCTAGTTTAAATGACTTAACGCAAGGAATGAAAATACCTGGATTAATGTAAAAGCCTTTTATCTTTAAATATGTCTTTTTATCAAGACATTATAGCAAACTCCCTAGGTAAATCTAGGGAGTTTTGCTAAATTTGGGGCAAAATGGAATAATTTAGTCGATTCTTAAGGAGAATTGAATGCATAAAACATTAACCTCACGGATAGTCCTTTTGGCATTGCTTTCTATGCCTGCATGGGCTGCCCAGGTTTACACCAAGGAAGAAGCTATAAAAATTGCCTTGGAAAAGTCTTCGGACATTCAATCCGCTGAACAAAAATTAGAAGCCGCTGAAGCCCAAGTTTCACAAACTTATGGTGCTGCTTACCCCAAAATAGACTTCAGTGCTACTTATGCAAGAACTTTTGGCGTATCTGATGTAAAAAGCAGTAATGCCATAAGTCAAATGCTTGATGAAACAGCTACTACGAATGAAAGAATCCTTGCCGGAACATTAGATGCTATGTCTTATGGGTTAAACGCAATGCAAGGTTTTCGCTGGGGAACTCAAGTTGGTCTTACAGCAACACAAATCCTTTACGCTCAAGGGAAAGTTACAACAGGCACAAAAATTGCCAAGCACTATCGTCGTGTAAATGAACTTTCATTAGAAAACGCCAAGATTTCTGTGCGTTTTGATGTGGAACAAGCTTTTGACCAGATGATTTACTTGGATTCTGCTCTTCAAATTCTTGAAGCCAGTAAAGCTCAACTCGAAGAACACATCAATTATGTAAAACAAGCTCAAGCCAGCGGTCTTGCAACAGAACTTGATGCAGTTCGTGCAGAAATCCAATTAGACAATCTCAATTCTGCTCTTGCCAAAACTGAAAAAGATAGAGAAGTGGCTAGAAACGCTCTTTTGAATACAATGGGACTTCCATGGAATGCTGAAGCTAGTTTTTCTGGTACATTACGTGATCCAACTGTAGAAAACTACCCTATTCCAGATACTTCTATGAGTGTTGTTCGTTCTAAACGCAAAGAATTAGCACAATTGAACGAAAGCGAACAAATGTACCAGCAAAGCATTAATATCGCAAAAGGTGATTACAAACCAACAGTTGTTCTTGGTGGGTCTATCACTTATCAAAATGGTCAAAACCGTGTTTTCAAATGGGATGCTCCGGATTGGGATGAAAATATTTCAAAACAAGTCTATTTAAATGTTTCCATGAATCTTTTCAATGGGATGCAGACACGTGAAAGTGTTGCTATGGCAAAAACAGACTTACGTTCTAATCAAATCCAAAAGGAATCTGCTGAACGCGGTATAAAACTTCAGATTGAATCTTCTGTAAATACGCTGAATGATGCTTTTAATCAAATTGGCATTCGCAAACGCCAAGTAGAACTAGCTACGAAAAATTTTGAATTGACAGAAGCTGCTTATAAAGTCGGACGCGACACCCAACTCAACTTACTTGATGCAACAATGGAATTGCGTTCAGCAAAATTAGACTATATGAATGCATTGCTCAATTGGAATAGTGCTTATAACGCCTTGCTCAAGGCCACCGGAGAATTTTAAGGAGAAAGGAACACATGAAAAAGTTCACTAAAATCATCACTTTGGCTGCTCTTGCCTTTTTGTTCGTTGGTTGTGTACAGAAAGAAGAAGTTAAAAGAGCTCCAACAATGGAAGAAATTCAAAAAGAAAAAGGAAAACCTGTTCGTGTAGCAACAGCTTCCACAATGGATCTTAATGATGTTCGTACTTTTAATGGAGCTATTTCTGGTGTTCAACCAGCTACAGCCATTGCTAAACTTTCAGACCCAATCAAAAAAATTCATGTAAAGATTGGTAGCAAAGTAACGAAAGATCAACTTCTTGCTGAATTCGAATATACAGGCGATAACATTCAATTAAAACAACTTGAAGAAACTGTAAAATTACAAGAAGATGTAACTCGTCGTCTTAAAGAAGTTTACGAAAAAGGTGGCGTTTCCCAACAAGATCTTGAAGCACAAGAAATGCAATTGCGTATTTCTAAAATGCAACTTGAAGCTGTGCGCCGTGCTAACCAAGTTTTAGCACCGGCTGATGGTATCGTCACAGAAATTTTATATGATGAAGGAGAAGTTCCATCTGTTGGTTCTAAAATGTTCTCAACAGCAAAACTTGACAAAGTAATCCTTACTCTTTCTTCTGTTACAACTAAAGACATTGGCTTGTTTAAAAACGGCCTTAAAGCTACCGTTGAAATGAATGGAAAAACACTCACAGGTAAAGTGACTCGCGTACCGATGGCAGCAAACCCTGTTACTCGCTTTTTCCCTGTAGAAATCACATTCAACAACTCTAATCGTCAGTTATTACCAGGTATGTTTGTAGCAGCATCTATTAACACCGCTGTAGTAAAAGGTGTTTCTGTTCCAAACGACGCCGTAATTTACTCTAATGGCCTCAACTACGTTTGGACTGTTGAAGACGGCAAAGCCAAACGCAACTTGGTACAAGTTGGTGTAGCTGATGAAAACTTCACTCAAATAAAGAGTGGGATTGAAGATAATGCCGTCGTCATTATTGACGGTATGTCTAGATTGGATGACAGCGATAAAGTTCTCATTGTAGAATAACGGAGGTTGTTAAGTGATTAAGGCTAGTATTTACAAGCCGATAACAATGCTCATGGTGATTCTCACCGTCGTTGTTTTCGGTATTTATACTTATCGAATGCTTCCGGTTAACTTGCTTCCGGATTTTGAAGTTCCTGTTGTTACTGCTGTAGTTATTTATACAGGTGCTAACCCAGATGAACTTGTTTCTACAGTAATTAAACCAACAGAAGAACAACTTGAACTTCTTGATGGTATTGACTATGTCATGGCTTACGCTCTTGAAAACTACGCCATTTTCATTGCGATGTTTGAAATGGACGTAAATATTGATGTGGCTGCCAATGACATGCGCGATAAAATTGAACAAACGGCTATCAATTTCCCAGACGCTGTTGAAGACCCTGTTATTTCTAAAGTAGATATTAATGGTCAAGCCATTATTGAACTTGCTCTTACTGGGCCAGGTACTTCTACAGAATTAAGAACTCGTGCCGATGATTTGTTAAAGCCTCAAATTTCTTCTCTCCCTGGTGTGGCAAGCGTTGACCTTTTCGGTGGTACTATCCGTCAGGTTCTTGTTGAATTAGATGCTGATGCTTTGCAAGAACGTAATATTTCAATCACTACTGTTATGGGATTAATTCAAGCCTCTAACTTGAACTATCCGGGCGGTGAAGTAAAAGGAAAAAATAAAAATACCAACGTTCGAGTTTCTGCTAAATACGCTGATTTAGAAGACCTCCGTAATATGGAAATTCCGACAGCACAAGGCATGATTCGCCTATCTGATGTCGCTGCTATCAAAGATACCGTTGAAGAAATTTCTTCTGCTTCTCGTTTCAATGGTGTTAATTCGGTTGGTTTATCTATTAAGAAAAGAACTGACGCTAATACAATTGACGTAGTTGATGGTGTTTTACAACGTCTTGAAAAAATCAACGCTCTTTTGCCTGAAGGCTATAAACTAAGTGTTGTTTATGACTCTTCTAAAGTTATTCGTAATTCTGTGAATAACGTTATCACGAACCTTCTTTTGGCAATTGTCTTGACTTCTGGTATTCTTTTGCTGTTCCTTGGACGTTTTAGTTCCATGTTTATTGCAGCAATTACCATGCCTATTTCTGTTATTGGTTCCTTTACATTTATGTATTTTGCAGGGTTCACCATTAACGTTATGACTTTAATGGCGCTTTCTTCTGCTACTGGTTTGCTTGTAACTAACGCTATTATCGTTCTTGAAAACATTGATAAATTCTTGGCTGAAGGTCTTTCTCCAAAAGAAGCAGCGTTCAAAGGAACAACAGAAATCATGCTTGCTGTGATGAGTTCTACTTTGACAAACGTCTGTGTGTTCGTGCCTATTGCCTTTATGAAATCCATTGCTGGGTCTATGTTTAAAAGCTTTGGTCTTACAATGGTCTTTGCAACGTTCGTTTCTCTTCTTATTACATTTACCCTTACCCCACTTATGGCGGCTTACATGTTTAAAGCCCGTAAGAGAGACGCTAATGGTGAACTTATCCCCGAAAAGAAATCAATCCTTGGCAAATTCTTTGGAATTTTCCCAATGCTTTTAGCTTTAGTCCAAAAAGCTTACATGGGAACTCTTAAATTCTGCTTGTCTAAATTCGGTTTTGTCGTTCAAATGGGGGCATTAGTTGCATTATTATTATTCACATATACATTAGCCACAAAATTCCTCTCTGTTGAAATGATGCCAAAAACAGATGAAGGTGTTATCGTTGTTACTTTAGAATTGCCTGTAGGCACTAACCTTGATAAGACTGACGCTGTTATAAAAGATATGGAAAATCGAGTAAAAGACATTCCTGAACTTGAAAAATACTATATCTCAATTGGTGGAGAACAAGGTTTAACTACAGTTAACCAAGGTTCTTTACGCATAACTCTTGTTGACAGAGAAAGCAGAACCCGCTCCACAGATCAAATTGTAGACTCTTTGCGTATGGTATTTTCTAACATTCCTGGTGCTTACCTTTCTATTAAGAGTACTTCAGCCTCTAATATGCAAGGTGGAAGCAGGGGTGATGTTACTCTAGAAGTATTAGGGACTAACTTAGATTCAGTTGTTAGAGCCGCTGAATTAGCTATGGATAAGATTGCTGATGTTAATGGTGTTATTGAATTGAAGTCTAGTTATGAAGCCGGCAAGCCAGAAATTGCATTTACTCCTAACAGAAAAGCTATTGCTGATTATGGCATGACACTTCAAGAAGCAGCCACTACAGCATACATGTACATTACTGGTTACGAAGCTTCTCGCTATATGGACCCTATTGATGATGAAGAATATGATATCTTTATTCGTTTACGCGAAGCAGATAGAAATACACTTGAAAAAATCCGCAACTTACCGATTCTTACACCAAAAGGTTATTTACCTATTACAGCATTGTTTGAAGCCGAATCATTTATGGCTCCAACCAAACTTTTACGTAAGAGTAAAAACTATGTTATTCAAATCAGTATGAACTTGCTTCCTGGTTTTACCTCTGGTCAGATTATGTCTGAAGTTACCAAAGTAACCCAAGCTATTGAAAATGTTCCAGAAGGTGTGACATTTGGATTTGGTGGCAACGCCGATATGCAAAAAGAAATGGTGGAAGAATTTATTGTAGCGATTTTAATGGCTATTCTTTTGGTGTACATTCTTCTTGTTGCTCTCCTTGAATCTTTTGCTCAACCATTTATCATTATGACTACTATTCCGATGGGTGCTATCGGTGTGGTTATGGCTCTTGCTATCACAGGGAAAAGCCTTTCCATTATTGCATTCTTCGCTATCGTTATGTTGATTGGTGTGGTGGTGAACAACGCAATTCTCTTGCTTGATGAAGCAAACAGACTTTTGCGTAGCGGCACAATGGGCAGACGTTCGGCTATTTTAAATGCAGCCAATAACAAATTTACGCCTATTATTCTTGCAACAGTTGCTTCTATTGCAGCGCAAGTTCCTCTTGCTTTAGGGCTTGGTGAAGGTGCTGAAACAACGCAACCAATGGGTATTGCAAGTATTGGTGGTTTGTTAATTTCTGCAATTTTAACAATGTATCTTATTCCAACATTCTTCTGGCTTCCAAACGCTTTATTCTCTAAAGTGAAAAAGACTGTCAAGAAGAAATAAATTCAAATTAAAAAAGGCCTTCGGGCCTTTTTTTATAGAAGAGTATTATAAAGAGTACCCCGCAGGCAAAGCCTGCGGGGATTTTTTTAAGCATCAAATACAGCTCGAACAGAACAAGCGGCATGGACAGATTCAAACAAGCGAAGAGGTGAATCAGAAATTTTTAATAAGCCTACATATTCTGCTAAAGAACCAAAATGTTCAGCTGACCAAAAATAAGCTTTATCAGAAATATCTTTGAAAATTCCATCAGAATTTCTATACCCAGAAAGCAAGGCTTTAAAACCTAAAGTTTCACCTTTTAATAATAAACCAGCATCATCTCCACCAGCATTTTTAAAAAGTTCTTCCCAATCTTTTTTCGTTGGGAGACGCCAACCTTTCGGGAGGGCTTTTAATGCGGCTTCATAGGTATAAAGTAATCCGTATTGGTTTCTATTTTGATTAGAATTTTCATAAGAGAAAGAACCAGGACAAGCATAATTCAAATTTTCAGCCATCCACAAAGTATCTCCAATCATTACGATTGAATATGTTCTTCCATCTCTTGTATCTGTAAATTCTTCAATATTCATGGAGCTAATTTGTTACGAACCAAAGTTTTTGCTTCAAATGTTTCCAAATCAACCCACTTTACAAGCATTGAAACTTTATTATCGCTATTTAAAGCGTTCCAATACTTTTCAAGTGTTGCTTCTGGAGTTTCTTCTATAGGCATAAGCTGCGGTTCGCCAGTAAAACTTGGAATAGGATTCCCATTACCTTGATAAGTTGAAATAAAATGTCCAAAGCCAGGCAATGCTTTTTCGTAAGCATAGGTAAAACGCATACAACCAGCATCTTCTGAATTAGAACGGCTTTTTAAAATGGAAAGTTTATACAAAGCTTCTTTAGAATCTTTATAAACAATGCCAGAAATTCTAGGTGTAAAATTAGGAGCATCGTCTTCGTATTCACGTGTTGCTAAAGAAGATTCAAAAGAAAGGCCATTTTGCAAGCCTTCATAAATTGTATCGGTCTGGTCGCCATTTGTTATAATATGAACACCTGGCAAGTGTCTTGCTGGGTAATAAATAATTAAATGTGGGTCACTGCATTTGCTTTCATCAAATGCTTGCGTTTTTAAAAAACCAGAATCTTCTAAAACAAAAATACGATTGCGGCTATTTTCACTACGCCCCATAATCCAATAAACTTGTGCTAAATATTTACCACATGGACTTGTGCCTATAACAATCCCGCGACCAGGATATTCATTCGCTTGCAAATTGCTAAAATTCAATTCAGCTTCTTTTGAAAAAGACATAAAACCTCCAAAAAATTACGTTTAAAAGATAAAAATCTTTACTCTATTGTAAAAGTATTTTCTGTATATTAAATGCTTAAACTAGAACTTTATCGGGTAAATCCAATGGATTTTAAAATCTGGATAAAGTTGCAATGTTGGTGCTGGCAATTTAAAATAATTTAAAGATTTTACTAAAGTTCTAGCCAATCGAGAATGGGGCTTAAATGCTTCTAAATCATAATCTAATGCAAAATAAATCTCATAATGACCTTTTTTAAAACCACCATTTTTGCTATGCGTGAAACGCCCTTCATCAATACTTAAGCCAACTGCAAAGGCGAGCCATTCTGGGTAATACGCTCTTGCTTTTACAGGAAGCATGCGATAAACCTTTAACGAAAGCCAGAAAGTTTGGTTCACATAATCATCTGTAAATATTCCCGTGTCTGAAGTGCGATAATAAGCTTTTGAGTTTATCCAATAACTCCATTTTAAATCAAAATATTTAAAAAGAGGGACATAGCGCTTAGCCATTGGATAAAAGCCACCTAAAGTGCCAAAGAAAACATCAAATACAGAAAAACCCCATTCTGGCGAATAGCCATCTTTAATATCTATTGCTACGTGCGTTAAAAAAGCAGAACTCCCTGCAAAAAGATAAGCATTCCGTTCGCTTACTCCGGCCCAATGGTAACCTTCGTAAAAAAATTCCCCCATTAAAACACCAGAAGCAAAATGCCCTAATTTGTCTAAATTTTTTGCGTAATAAAAATCATTTTCAAAATGGAAATCCGTTTTGCCTTCGTCCCACCAGCCTTTGTCTAAAATAAGCCAATAAGCAGCTCCATAAGCTAAAAGAGTAGTAGATGCAACGCCTACAAATTTTGGAATTGAAAAATTATTTAATGAATCTGAATGGTCTTCTTTTCTGTATTCAAATTGTTGGTCGCGCCAATGCGACTCCTGTGGGGCTTCCGGAGAAAGTCCAGCTAAAGCAATTTGTGCAAAAAAAAGAAACAAAAAAGGGAAAATTAAACTTTTTCTTTTCACGGAATCAAGAATAGAAAAAATTCACTCTTTCGTAAATCAAAAAAAAATCCACTTTATAAGTAAAGCCTTGCTTTCAGATTCTGAAAAACAAGGCTTTTACAAATTTCAGGAAAGAATTAATCTAATGCAGCAATGATAGCATCACCCATGCCGACTGTTCCGACCTTAGTGCAACCTTCAGTCCAGATTTCTCCAGTACGGATACCTTGAGCAATTACTTTTTCACAAGCCTTTTCAATAGCACAAGCGGCTTCTTCTTCTTTGAATGTATAGCGAAGCATTAAAGCGGTTGAAAGAACTTGAGCAAGTGGGTTTGCAATTCCTTTGCCAGCAATATCTGGAGCAGAACCACCTGCTGGTTCATAAAGGCCAAAAGAACCTTCTGCAATAGAAGCTGAAGGCAACAAGCCCATAGAACCTGTAAGCATTGCGCATTCATCGGTTAAAATATCACCAAAAAGATTAGGGCAAAGCATCACATCAAAATCTCTTGGGCGACGTAAAAGTTGCATTGCCGCATTATCAACATATAAATGTTCAAGTTCAACTTCTGGATAATTTTCGGCGACTTCTTTAACGACTTCGCGCCAAAGAACGCTTGTTGTCAAAACGTTTGCTTTATCAATGCTAGCAACTTTCTTATTGCGGAGCATAGCCGCATCAAAAGCAAATTTTGCAATGCGTTCTACTTCATAACGGCTGTATTTCATGGTATCAAAACCAATTTCATCTTTACCAGAGCCTTCACGGCCTTTTGGCTGACCAAAGTAAACGTCGCCAGTTAATTCACGAACGCAGAGGATATTAAAGCCATCACCTACAATATCAGAACGCAAAGGGCAAGCTGCTGCAAGTTCTTTATAAACGCGTGCCGGGCGCAGATTACAGAACAATTTAAAATGTTTGCGAAGTGGGAGTAATGCTCCGCGTTCTGGTTGTAAATTAGGTGGCAAATGTTCCCATTTAGGCCCACCAACAGAGCCAAAGAGAATGGCATCAGAAGCTTCACCAAGTTTTAATGTACTTTCTGGAAGTGGAGTCCCGTGATTGTCATAAGCAGCCCCACCGACATCAGCCCATTCACCTTCAACTTTAAATCCAAAACGGTCAGCAACTGTATCTAAAACACGAACAGCTTCTTTCATTACTTCTGGTCCGATACCATCACCAGGAAGAATCGCTATTTTATAGTTCTTACTCATTATAAAATCCTTGAAAAAAAAGACTATCCCAAACATAAAAATTTATTTTTCTCTTGTAAGCTAATTGAGGTTATATGAATATTCTTATTTACATCCTTTTCGCCTTATCTGGATTTTCTGGACTTATCTACGAAGGTTCCTGGGCAAGATACTTAAAACTTTTCCTTGGGCACTCAAGTTATGGTCAGGTTTTAACACTTTGTATTTACATGGGCGGGCTTGCTATTGGCAGTTTCCTAGCCGGTAAAATTGTCATGAAAATCAAACGGCCTCTTTTAGGGTATGCCATTACAGAGTTGTTAATCGGGCTTGGGGGCGTTTTTTACCACCCTTTATACAATGCTCTCACAGGATTCTTTTTTGATTCTGAATTAACGGCTTCACTTTCTACACGAGGAGCAGAAATTTGCAAAGTGATTCTTGCAACAGCAAGCACACTCCCTGTAGCTATTGCAGTCGGTATGACTTTTCCATTTATCGCCGCTGGTTTATTGCGCAAAAGCGGAACAGAGATTTCTTTACCACGACTTTATTTTACCAATAGTTTTGGTAGTGCTATTGGCATTTTAGTAACAAGCTATTTACTTATCCCTACTTTTGGAAACCATATAACACTTTGTATTGCTGCTTCTATAAACTTTTTACTCGCTGGTGCTTTTACGTTTATCGGGCTTTCTTCTTCACCAGTCCATAATGACGAAACTTCAGATTCTATAACGACAGAAGAAAATGAAACTGCTTCTAAAAATTTTGCAATGCCACCTAAAACAGCCTGGCTTTGGATTGCGGCCATTACTGGCATGACTTCTTTCATTTATGAAATCGTCTGGATCCGTTTGCTTAGTCTTTTGATGGGCTCTTCTAGCCATAGTTTTGACCAGATGCTTTCTGCTTTTATTCTAGGGCTTTCTCTAGGCAGCCTTGTCAGCGGAAAATTCTTGAAAAAAGATTCTCTTATAGTGCTTGCGTTTGCTCAAATTTTTATGGCGCTTTTTGCCCTTTGCACCCTTTATTTCCATGAGCCATTCTGGGCAATGATGAATGAAGCCAACCAGATTTTTAACACAACAGCAAGTGGTTATGTTTGGTGGAGTGTTTTCAAATACTTGTTATCTATGCTCTGGATGATTCCGACAAGTTTCTTTGCTGGAATGACTTTGCCTATTATCACATTGATTCTTACAAGAGCTTTTAAATCAGAAGCACCTATTGGTAAAGTCTATGGTTGGAACACTCTTGGTTCTATTGTCGGTTCTGCCGGTGGTGGTCTTTTACTTTTACCACTTCTCCAACTTAAAGGCGCTTTGGTATTAGCCGCTTTAGCTGATTTTGCAATAGGCTTTTTCTTGCTTGTTATTTATCGCAAAAAATTCCGCCGGAGTGTCGCATTCTATGTGGTTACGATTTTAATGATTTTGCCTGCTTTATTCATTAAATTTGACCCGTCTTTAATTACTTCTGGTGCATTCAGAGCTTATAAAAACTTACACCCTGATGAAAAAATCATTATCCGCGATGGAAAAACAGCGACAATCAGTTTTCACGAATCTAAAGTTCATTATTACGTAAAAACAAATGGCAAAGCTGATGCTAGTATGAGTAAAGACCGAAACTCCCCTATTTCTGGAGACGAACTCACACAAGCCGCCACAGCCTTTATGCCAATGGCTGTAAAAACAAAACCTTATGACGCTGCTATGGTTGGTTTTGGTAGCGGAATGGGCGCCCATTATTTACTAGCTGACCCACTTTTAAAACATTTGGATTGTGTTGAAATCGAAGAAGAAATGATGGATTTAGCCAAAGGATTTTTACCTTGGAATTACCGCGGTTACGACGACCCAAGAATTGAAATTCATATTGACGATGCAGGGACATTTTTCCACACGCGTAAAACTAAATACGATTTGATAATAAGCGTTCCTTCTAATCCATGGGTCAGTGGCGTGGCTAGTCTTTTCAGCCATGAATTTTATAGCAAAATGCGCCGCTATTTAAAACCAGGTGGTCTTTGGGTGCAATGGATTCAAACTTATGAATTTAACGATTTGCTTTTCTTGCATATCCTTAAAGCTCTTGATGTGGTATTCCCGCATGTTTCACTTTATAAAGCTCCTGAAGAACCAGATATTATTATTATTGCAAGTGATATGCCTGTTTACCAAGAAGGCATTGAAAGATTTTATAAAGATTCTTTACTTATAAAAGAATTTGAAACTATCAAGCGTTCTCCGGAATTCTTTGGCGAAGCGAATTTCTTATTTACTTCAGAAATGGTCAGTTCTTTGTTAGAAGGCATTGCGCCTAATAGCACATTTACGCCTATTGTTGATAACAAAGCAGAAGAAGCCCGTTTTGTAAATTCAGATGCACACATTGTTGAAATCTTTGATAGTTGCGAAGTTTGTTGGCAAGAATACCTTGATAAAGATGAATTTGAAAAACGTCGCCCGGCTAAAGTAAAAGCTTTGGCTAGCAAAAAAACGCCTTATGTTGAAAATTCTCTTTTGCATTATCTGGATACAAGAACCGAAGCTATTACTGATTCTTCAAAAGAATGGCAGGCGTTCCGTATAGATTATATTGAATGGGTCCGAGATATTCCTCTTGAATTGCGTGCTGAAAATGCTGTTTACCAAAAAATGCTTGAACTTTATAGTAAAGAATTTTTCCCGAAATCATTCCAGATGGAATTTGGGATTACTGAAAGTGCAAGGCAGAAAGATTGGCAAAAAGCAGCCTTACAACTTGCGGAATTCTATGAAATGTATGAAATCAAAGAAATGGATGATTTCTTCTTGAGAAATGCTATTCTTATTTCTTTACTTGCAAAAGAACCAGAACTGGCTTTTGTGATTTATAAAGAAGCTATTCTTTCTAATGACAATTTCTACCCTGTTGAAAAGCGTCTTATGGAAAGAGAAATCCAAAAGCTTCGCGCTGAAAATTTGAAAAAACATAAATAAGAATATTGAAGGTTTGTCGACGATTTCAAAAACGAATGTTTTTGAAATCACCTTTCCTTTTTTTGTAAAGTATTTTTTGCGATTTTTTGGTGTTCAAAATCCTTTGCTTAAGCGTTTATACAAATAGAGAGCTCAAAATAGGCTCTTTCACTTAAACAAAGGAAAATCTATGAAATCTCTTATTCTTTTTTTGGCTGTTTTTTCGCTGTGGGCGTGCTCTTCGCAAAACGAGGGCGACGTTTTAAGTAGTGCTGGCGAGAAAACGACTTTGCAACTTGCAATGCAATATACTGAAACTTCTCGGTTTGATAGTTTAGTTTTGCATGGCGAAGGTGCAGATACAATTCATTTGCAAATTCAAGAACCCGAAAAGGCACTTGAATTAGAATTGTTCCCTGCCCTCTGGAAGTTTTACGCAAACCTTTATGCTAATGGAATGCTTATGCAAAAAGGCGAAAGCGAAATTGAAATCGAAAGCGGGCAAAAGAATTTCTTGCAAATTCCTTTAAAAGCTTTGTTTGGCTTTGTCGATGTTTCACTGCCGCTTGGCTTGAATAATCCTGCTAAAATTGAAAGTGGAACGCTTGAACTTAAAACAAAAGATACAACTTATGCTTACGATATGAAAATTGAACTTCCTTATGGAAAATTTGCAACGGACGCTTTGCCGCTTGATAAGACTTATAACGTTTTATTAAAACTTTTTGATTCTGATGGCGAGTGTGTTTTTATGGCAGAAGATACACTTGTGCTTAATTTGGAAAATGCCGTCCAAGAATGGGAACTAGAATCTCTCAAAGGGACTCTTTCTGTTACTTTTGTAACGGATTTGCTCCAGACACAATCGATTCAAGCCAGTTTGCCAAAAGGACACAAGCGCACTCCAGAAGTTCATGAAATTTTGATTTCTGAAATTTTACCGATTCCAGAACAAACAGGGACCGATTTTGAATTTGTTGAATTTTATAATGGAACCAATGATTCTTTGGTGCTAGAAAATTGTGTGCTTTTTGGTGGAACGCCTAAAAGTGCTAATATTCCTGATGGCGTTATTTTGCCCCCTAATTCTTATAAAGCTATTGGGGCAGATAGTGCTATTGGCGTTGATTTACATACGCTTACCAAATGGCCGTCTTTGACTAATACGAAACAAAGTATTGTGTTAGAATGCGATGGCGTAACTATTGATTCTGTGTTTTATGGGCAAAAAGATTCTTTGAGTACAGATTTTATTCCCGTTAAATCGGCGGTTTCTACTCAATTGATTTTAAATAAATGGAACGAAAAGGAATCTGGTAGTGCCTGGTGCTTAGCAGAACCAAGCCCTGGTATTCAAAATAAATGCGAGTAAAAGTAACCGACTTCCAAAAATCACAAAAGCATAAAATGCAATAGTATGGGAATTTATGCCAAAAAGTTCCCCGCCGGCGAAAGCCGGCGGGGCTTTAGGGGCTTTATATTCTAACTAGCCTAAAGAATACAAGTAATGTATTTGAGCTAATCTTCATCTGGGTGATTTCGCTTGTAACGAGCATCAATCACTTTTCCAAGCGGACTATGCTGCACTTTGTCAATAGCCTTTATAGTAGATTCTTCAGCCCCATCTAAAAAATTCATCAACTTGTTATAGATGCGGTCGCAGCCAGCTTCCCACGAAGGAGCTATACCATCAATGTAATTTACGACCTTTTCAAGCATGTTACTTACTTTCTTCTGAAAGCCTTCTGTGGCCTCAGGAAAAATATCATAAGCAACATCATAGATATCATCTAAAATGCTCGATGTTTCTTCTGCTTCAATCCTCGATGGTTCTTCTGCTTCCACCTCGATATTTTTAGGATCAATTAGTTTGCTGTTCTTCTCTGCCATAACGGAAAAGAACCCTGAAGAAGAAGCTAAGTCAATTGGTTTGCTGTTCTTCTCTGCCATAACGGCCTCCTTGTAAGTTTCTTTCTGTTTTTATTCATTCTCGCACCTGCAAGAATATTTCACTGCTAATTTAGCCTCCTTTCGCACTTGCTCAAATAGGCAATATTTTCGCGTTCTGCAAGCAGGAACTTTTAAGAAAATGTTCCCTGGCGAAATTTGCAGAATTTCATAGAATTTTGAAAGCAATGTTCTAATTTTTGGAACTTTTGTTTTCAGGGTGCAAAAGTTCCTATTTAGCACTTTGAAATGTATCTTTATGGCATGCTCAATGTTTCACAAAAAATAAAAGTCGCCGCCTCGCACCTATTACGTTCGCAAATAGAACTCGATTTAGAAGATTACGGGCTCAAAAGTCTGAGTGACCTATGCAATAAAATTCTTGCAAACTATGCAGAATTTACTCCGCCAGACCCAAGTAAAATCGGAACCGACGACACTTTATATAAAAATGTAGCACCGCTGCAATTCTCGCTGAATCAGGCTGGCGAAAGTTTTGCCAATTTCGCCAATAATTTTACCAAAAATACTGGCACGAAAATCGCGACACTCTGCCGCTACTATTTTGAATGTTACGTGAACATGCCTCGCGGCAAACGGGAATGTTTTATATTCCGCAATGAACTGAAAAAATTAACCACCGCAGCTGAATCCCGCCTCAATGTTTATCTCACCTACCGCGGTGAACAAAAATGCGTTTCACCATGTTTTTTAGCTTTTTCTCCTTCACAAGTACGTGCTTATGTAGTGGTATGCGACGATAAAGTTGAGTGTGCCGCTGCCAGCGAGCGGTTCCACTCCTTAAGACTTTGCCATATCCGAGGAGTCGCTCCCGACACAGCCAGCCGTGCATTTCATTGCGAAAATTTTCAACTCTCGCACCAAGCTGACTCATTCCACGAACACTTCGACCCATTCCTCTGTTACGGGCAAAATGTAACCGTGCACCTCACAGATCAAGGCGCCGAACGCTACAACAGACTTACCACAAACCGCCCAAAAGTAATTGCCAAAGAATGTACTGATGTGAGTGATACTGCAAAGACGGGCTGCAACAACAGAATGCCTGCAGAGAAAAACGCCCACCGGAATTGTACCGAAGTAAATGGTGCAGGCACCTACACCTTCGAATGCTCCGAAAAACTCGCAAAGATTTATTTTCCGCAATTTCTCGTCGAAGCTGAAATCATAGCTCCACGAGAACTACGCTTGTGGTTTAAGGAACAGTTTGAAAAGGCTTCGGGGGTGTACAACTCCATTTAACATTTTGTATAATACAAAATGTTAAATGGAGTTCGTTATTTAGAATCCTTGATCAAATGAACTACCATGTAAGACAGCTTATTTTGGTATTAGCGAGGCTTTGGAAAATTTTGAGATTTTAGACGATTTTCAATAAAATCGGTATTTTTTTTGACTTTTGCTGATTATATTCAGCAATTTTTATAAAATTCGCTGATTTCATTCCGCATTTTGTATATATTTAAAGTAAGGAGAATTTTATTATGGATCAACTTTATGAAATCTATACAAACCGATTAAAAAGGATTGACACAGAATTTGTGCGCTATCTCCATAGTAAAATCAACTGGAAATCTCGATTGATTGTCATTACAGGCGCTCGTGGAGTCGGAAAAACAACCATGCTTCTACAGCATATCAAATTAAATAAAATTGAGAACCACTCCCTGTACCTAAGTGCCGATAGTATTTACTTTGCCGAAAACACCTTATACAACGTAGCGTCAAAATTTTGCAAATTAAATGGAAAATTTCTCTTTATTGACGAGGTGCATAAGTATAAGAATTGGTCTGTCGAAGTAAAAATGATGTATGACAATTTACCCGACCTGAACATTGTTGTTACAGGTTCTTCCGTTCTTGACATATCAAAAGGACTTGAAGCCGATTTAAGTCGTCGTGCCATTGCATACAATTTGGAAGGATTATCTTTCCGTGAATATCTAAACTTTACACTCGGCACAAACATAAATCCTGTTTCATTACAAAATATCTTAAGCCACTCATATTCGCTCCCCGAAAACATTTCCCACCCAATATCCTATTGGGTAGAATACCTAAAAGTCGGATACTACCCTTTCTTTAGGGAAGATAATTTTTACACCCGCCTAGATAATGTCGTCAACCAAACATTGGAAGTAGATATCCCCACCTACGCAAGCATGAATGTTTCAACATCAGTCAAACTAAAACGATTACTATATATTATAGCTCGCAGCGTGCCGTTCAAGCCAAACATCACTGAAATAGGACGAGCCATCGGAGCCGACCGCGGAACTGTTGCAGATTACTTCGTTTATATGGAACGCGCTGGACTAATTTCTCGCCTAAGACATGCCGACGAAAAAATGACCCTATTAGAAAAAGTTGATAAAATCTATTTATCAAATCCAACGCTTTGTTGCGCACAATCAGATGGAAATCCTGATACAGGAAACCTAAGAGAAACGGCGTTCCTTTCTCTTATGCGAGTAAACCATACCATCGCATCTTCTCCAGTATCTGACTTTTTAATTAAGGGAATAACCTTTGAAGTTGGAGGAAAGAACAAAAAAAAGAAACAGATTGAATCCGTTGAAAACGCTTTTGTTGTTAAAGACGATATTGAACATGGTTTTAGAAACACAATTCCCTTGTGGGCATTCGGACTGAATTATTGATTTGTAGAGTTTTTTGGGGTGATAAAAAAAATGCCAGCATTTAACATTTTGTATAATACAAAATGTTAAATGGATTCAAGCCAACGGCTCAAAAATACATTATAAACGCAATAACTTTTACCCTCTAGCGAAAGCGTTTCAAGCAGAAGTTCCTTTTCCACCAACGAAGCAACAATCCGCTTGACAGCAGCTGCGGTTCCCAACTTGTACTTATTCAAAAATTCACCTGCTGTAGGTTGAGTGACACACCCCTCTTTAGCAACAGCCTTCAAAAAACGCCACTGCTTATCCGTCAGCAAATTACGACGTTCTAAATAGCCATTCATTCCCTCTCGCAAGATTGCTGCACACACAAAACGAACATCTTTCAAAGTAATTTTCTTTCCACCATCACGATACAAACAATGACATAAATACTGGACATAAAACGTATGACAGCGAGTCCATTCCAATATAAAATCAATAGCCTCATCATCAATATGACGATTCCCTATACCAAACAATTTCTTGATAAAAGCCCCGTAAACACAAGGCTGAATTTTTTCCAAATAGATAATATGCGTACTTTCGTAAAATGGACTTCTTTCATTTACAAACATATCGGTCATGATATGCTTTTGGCTCCCGCAAAATACGAAACGCACATTCTTAAGCGGCTGAATATAAGTGCGCAGCAAGGCCTCCATATTCACACCCTTGAATGTGCGAATAATCTGAAATTCATCAAAAGCGATAACAAACTTTTTCTTTTGAGAACCCAAAAAATCAAAAATACTTTTTAGCGTAGAAAGTTTTTGCCCTTCATTTTGATATATAATACTCACCTGTGGCGAACCAGAAATAGGATCATAAGATACCAATGGACGAATTCCCGAAAAAAATGAGAAGAACTTCTTTAATGTCGGCTCGGTTTTGACATTTGCCAAGATTGATTCTGATAACAACTTAACAAAACTATCCAAACCATCGGCAGAATAAATATCACAATAACAAAGTGCAAATGAGGAGTGCGTTCGGGTAAGTTCATCAAAAACTCGATAAATTAGCCCAGTTTTCCCATAACGGCGCGGCGAAATCAACGTTACATTAACGCCATTTTTTAGATCATCGATAATTTCTCTAGTTTCTTTTTCGCGATCACAAAAAAATTCAACACTTTCGTAGGGACGCAATACAAAAGGATTTTCCACAGAGACCTCCATTTAACATTTTGTAATATACAAAATGTTAAATAAAAATCAATGTATATATCAAAAAAAAGTGCTTGATTTTTGATCTACAACAATACCACATAATTGAGAGCCATAGATTCTGCAATTTTTAAAAAATGGTGATGTAAATTCACCTTCGACAACTACATTAGATCGCTTATTGTCAAAAACATCACAATTATCTATTATCCCTGAAGCGTCGTGCTGAAAAACCATACCAAAAGCTGAATTGTTGTAGAAACGGCATTTTTTTATTTCCGGTTTTACCCCTTTACCACTAGAACAAATCCCACTATCAAACCATCCACATATTGAAACATTTTCAATAACTGCATTTGCAGTAATATATACGACTGCACAAGGTGTATTATTAGACTCTCTTACCACCCCTGTTTCTGATGTTATCACAAAATTCTTTATTTTAGCAGCAGAATTAACACGAATGCACTCACTATTTAATGGATAGTTTTCATAAATGATTGGACAAGAACCATCATCGCATAATTCGCCAACAATCGTGATTGCCTTGTTTACAACAAAATGTTCTTTATAGATTCCCTTTTTTACAAAAATAATTATTTTATCTACAGCCTTTTCAATAGCTTCTGATATCAAACGAAAATCCCCATAGCCATTTGAATCAACAATTATTTTTTTTGATTTCTCTGCATAAAATGATGAATATTGTAAATCACACATATAATTAATCCTTTATACAACGAACGGATGTTGCCCAAAATTTACTTTTACTTTCACAAAAAAGAGCCTCATCGTCATACTTTAAAGACCAAACGCTAGCACTATTAGAATCGTCTGTATCCTCGGTAGAACTCCAAAAATACGCACCAAAACCTTGATCAAAGTAAAATGTTAAAGAATTCTTATATCCAGCAGCCCAAGCTGAAAAACCAAATTGATTCGTTCCTAATGGAGTATTGTCATTACACTCCCAACAAGAATGGTTAGCTTTTAAACTAGTCCGGTTCCATTAGAATCTTTGTGTGTTTTTACATAATACGCAAGTTCTTCCCATTCTGCATCAGATGGAATATGCCACCCTGGCGGACAAGCCTTTGATAATGCATAATACGTATAAAGTCTGCCATAATTTTCATCGTTAGACTTATTATTTTTATAAGAATACGAATCATTGCATTTATATTTTAAGTTTTCTGCTAGCCAAATTTGATTTCCAATTCTTACCGTTTTATACCGTATTCCGTCTCTATCATCTACGAAAGTTCCGTAACTGATGGAATAGATTCGCCTTGGAGGGGAATTTCTTTCCCTTTCCTTCTTTTCTTGAATTCTACGGAGTCCTTCCTCCATTCTCCTTATATCACGATCCATATCACTACTAAAAAGATCAAATAATCCCATAGTACACCTCTATATCATCAGATTGCTAAGTGTTTATATCACGTTTATTCTTTGAAGATTTGAGAGTAGCACATTGTTTTGTATTTAGTTGGTCATACACCTCCCTTGAAAAGATTTTTGAAAAATATCGTTCATACATCAAATCAACGTTGCATATTTCAGGACGATGATTATATATGGAACATAAGTTGTCTTTCTGCAAATAAATACATACACCATCTCCCCTGTCAAAGTTCCTCAATACCGGAACTTTTTTCAGGGAGCGACAGCATAATCCACAGCAATCACACTTGAAAGGCATGTCAACAGTTTGCTAATAATTTTTCGGCCACTGTTTCTGATTCCGAGGTCAATTCTCCGTTTTCTTTCAGAATAGGAGTATCCAAAATACTCTTGACGGACTTTGCCAAGGAACATGCCGCAGCAAGAGAATTCTGCTCGTCACTGCTGAATTTACGGAAATCAGCCTTGCCAGAGCCATCTTCGTAACGAGAGACTATTCCTTCAACCGTCAAAACAGCCGCTTTCAACTGGGATTTCAACTTATTTAGAGCTTCGGTAAACAAGTCACATCTACTCTTTATGGAATCGCACATCGTGCATGCTGTTTCACATTGGGCAACGATTTTTTCGGCTTCCGCACGATTGGCCCTTGCATTTTCCAAATTTTCTTCAGCCTTGGAATTCAGGACAAAACCCATTACAGCAAGTGCTGGACCAGCGACAAGACCGCCTAACACGGCCATGCCTCCAGCCATGCCAAGTCCACCTGCAGCGAGAGATCCTCCGCCAAGGAAGGCAAGAGTAGCGTTCGTCGCAGCCACTCCGGATAATCCTGCAATGGCCGCACCAGTCGATGCAACGCCTAAAGTCGTCGCAGCTCCATACGCCCCTAAAGCAGTCAAAGCACCAGCAGCAACACCGCCAACAGCTCCGCTCACCATGCTTTCCGCCAAGGAACCCATTTCTTCCATTTCTGCAAGTTCATCTTTTGAGATGTTAAATTTGGAAAGTTCATTGAGGCCTTCGCTATTACGCAAGTCAACATGATGAATTTTTTTGAAAGAACGAACAAAAGGCATTACAGCATCGTTTAAGACAGCAAGTTTCGCTACACCTAAATACTCCAAAGATTTTTGGCAAGCATTTCTGCTTTTTTCCAATTTGGCTTTCGCCTCATCTACCGATCTTTCCGCACTTCGATTTATTCGTTCAGCACGTTCGTTTGTTTCATGAGCATCATAAGCCTTTTTGGCTCCAACAAGGCCGGCTCCGATAGCGGCGGCTCCAATGATAAACGGAATTGGCATATTGCACTCCTTGTTAATGTTTTTCTGTTAAAGAATAAAGACTTCATCTGATTTCATCAGATGGTTAAATTGTTCGCAATTTTCAAATTGTGTTTTGCAACCCATTGCATGAGAAATTTGATTAGCACCACAAATAAACGAATCTACGGCCCCAATTTGTAGAGCATTATCCATAGTGTCAAATGCAGTGACGAAGGTTTCTGTTGTTTGTTTAAGCCATGCTTTAGAACGAGATTCATACTCTTCCCTAAATATTCTCAAGACCTTAATTTGTTCTTCGCACTCCTTTTCAATTTGAATTCGACGTTCTCGGGCTATTTTGGGAGCTTTTAGCGCATCCCTTATGACGGAGACACTTACAGATGCTAGAGTATAAACGGTTCTGGCAATAAAAACCGCTTGTCCAATAGGCGTTAAATTGGCAAGTGCGAGAGATGCACTGACAGCAAGTTGTTTCATGCAATCAACACCGGAAATACTCCCATTATAGTAGTTATAGAAAGCCGATGCAGCATCAACGACAAATCCTGCAATTTCAGTTGGGGCTTTAGCATTTTTCAACAACTTGGGAAGTTCGCTCTTGTAATGCTGAATACCGCCATCAACAAGAGTTGCCCCGCTTGAAACGGCGTATGATCGTACTGCTGATTTTGCAGATTTCACGGCAACATCCTTAACGGCATCCTCAATTGGCTTTCCCTTCAGAACTTCACCTAAGTTACATACTATCGCCATGCCCCCACCGATTACGGCTCCTGATTTAGCTCCTTCTAAACCAGCTTCATGTGCGGTACCGAGCATAGATTGTGCTGTGTACAACTTGGGATTGGTTCTAGCAAGTAAAGCTTCCTTACTCGTCGTTTCACTGCTATAAGTATTTTTGCGGATGGTTTCGTATTTCTTTAGTTGAGCCGTTTTCGCCGCAATTAATGATGGATTAGCATTTTGTGAGTTTAACGTCTTTATTTCTTGTTTTAATCCGTTTATTTTAGAATCGGCCCTTTCTATAAAATCTGGATAATAATCCTTTGGAATTTTTACAGGAGTTCCACTTGCAAAATACTTTTCATGCTTGGAACTGCATAATTTGTCAAAAGTTTCTCCACCATTTTTTCCAATAAATTTCATTTGAAAACCAGAACCTGTTATCTCTTTCCAGGTCCCATCCGGCATTTGCTCTGCGTCAACAACATCGACCAGCTGGTCATTCGTTTTGCCTAAATCATCATAACGAAAACTTCGGGTCGTTTTCCCTTCAATAATTCTTTGTTTGTTTATTTTCGTTGTTTCAATGGTTTCCGCAGAAAAACCGGATTGTTGTTTTATATTCCGTTCAGCCTCGCTAAGCGTCTTACCTAGTCGACTTTCAGATATACTCTTTAAGCTTCTCTTGGTTTGTTCAACAACTCCCGATTTTCCATCATACGCAGCTAAATCTAATGATGCAGCACTTCCATAACGAAAGACTAGATTATATAAAGCCCTATTCGCTGCAGCATTAGCGAATTGCTCATTAATATTCTCGTTTGCTTTCATCACACTATCCTCGTTTGCAAAGCATTTAATCTAGAATCGAACAAGAAAAATGCGGATGGTGCAAAATAAATTTCTAGGTTCCGAAAAATGGAACTTAGTTTATTTAGAACAAATCGTTTTTGAATAAAATAAGCGAAATTAAAGAACTTTTTTAATTGGAGAGCGCAGGAAACTACAGCCCCCCCCAGCAAAATCTATGCCAAACGATAGATTTTTTCTGTAGAAAGAATAAATTTTTACATAACTTAATCGAAGGATTAATCATAACAAGAGTAATATATATTCAAAAAACAAATTTGTTTAGAAAAAAAACAAATTTGTTTAGAAATAATCATTTTTTCCATATTTAATTTCATTTTACCTTTCCTAAAAAAAATAATCGCAGAACTCTGCATCAACGTTTCGCTTACTTACCGCGGAGAACGAAAATGCGTTTCACCATGTTTTTTAGCATTTTCTCCTTCACAAGTACGTGCTTACGTAGTGGTATGCGACGATAAAGTTGAGAGCGCCATTACTTGATTTTCACACGCAATGCTTAAAAATCACAAAAGGCTCCCCTTTGGGGAGCCTTTTGAAAGAACTGTTATGAACTAAGCGTTCAAACGAGCCTGAATCATATCAATGATTTCAGAAAGTTCCTTTGGCAACTTAGCACCAAACTTAGGATAGTGATTTTCCTTCACATCCTTGAGTTCAGCCTTCCAGCCTTCAACGTCAACGCTCAAGAGTTCCTTCATATCTTCTTCAGAAACATCTTCTGGGCGGTCGATTGCGTCTACAGTTGGCATGTAACCAATTGGAGTTTCAACAGCCTTACCTTGGCCATCGCAACGTTCGCAAATCCACTTCAAGACGCGAGAGTTGTCACCGTAACCTGGCCACAACCACTTGCCTTCCTTAGTCTTACGGAACCAGTTCACGAAGAAAATCTTAGGCATCTTGTCTGGGTTTGCTTGACCCATCTTGATCCAGTGTGCGAAGTAGTCACCCATGTGGTAACCGCAGAATGGAAGCATTGCAAATGGGTCGCGACGGATTTGACCAACTTGGTCAGAAATAACAGCAGCTGTTACTTCAGAACCAACGATAGAACCCATGAATACACCGTGGTTCCAGTTCAAGGACTGGTGAATGAGAGGAACGGTGCTTGGACGACGGCCACCGAAGAGGATTGCGTCAACTGGAACGCCGTTTGGATCTTCCCAATCTGGGGCGATAGCCGGGCAGTTAGCAGCTGGAGCTGTGAAACGGCTGTTTGGATGAGCAGCTTCTTTACCCTTTTCGCTCTTGCCATTTTCTGGATATGTCCAAGGATTACCCTTCCAATCGATGAGTTCACCCTTAGGAGCATCATCCATACCTTCCCACCATACAGTGCCATCTTTTTCAAGAGCAACGTTTGTGAAAATGGTATTCTTAGAAGCAGAATGCATAGCGTTAGCGTTTGTCTTGTAGTTTGTACCAGGAGCAACGCCAAAGAAACCAGCTTCAGGGTTGATAGCATAGAGACGACCATCTTTACCTGGTTTCATCCATGCGATATCGTCACCGATGGTTTCAACCTTCCAACCTGGGATAGTTGGGATAAGCATAGCGAGGTTTGTCTTACCGCAAGCAGATGGGAATGCTGCGCAAACATGCTTTACAACGCCTTCTGGTGAAGTAATCTTCAAGATGAGCATGTGTTCTGCGAGCCAGCCTTCGTTACGAGCAAGAGTAGTTGCAATGCGAAGAGCAAAGCACTTCTTACCGAGGAGAGCGTTTCCACCGTAACCAGAACCATAGGACCAAATTGTCTTTTCTTCTGGGAACTGAGTGATGTATTTCTTTTCAATTGGAGCGCAAGGCCATACACCATTGTCAGATTCACCATTTTCAAGTGGTTTACCAACAGAGTGCAAGCAAGGAATGAATTCACCGTCTTCGCCGAGAACGTCCAAAACCTTATTGCCTACGCGGGTCATAATCATCATGTTGAGAACAACGTATGCAGAATCAGTGATTTCTACACCGATTTTTGCAATATCAGAACCAACTGGACCCATGGAGAAAGGAATAACGTACATGGTACGACCATGCATACAACCCTTGTAAAGAGCCTTCATTTCTTCTTTGAGTTCAGCAGGTGCACGCCAGTTGTTTGTAGGACCAGCATCTTCTTCGTTTACAGAAGAAATAAAAGTACGGCCTTCTACGCGAGCAACGTCAGATGCATCAGAACGGAAAAGATAACAGCCAGGAAGTTTATCCTGATTCAATTTTGTAGCCATGCCACATTCGACCTGTTCGGCCATGAGCTTGTCATATTGAGCTTGGGAACCGTCACAAAGAACGACATCCTTTGGCTCTACCATAGCCTTGATTTCTTCAATCCAGGCATTGAGCTTTGCGTGTTTTGTCAGGGACATTTCATCTCCTTCAAAAGGTTTAAGTGTTCACTTCGAATAATTTCGAACGCTTGAAATTTAAAAAAATATTGCCTATTAGATACAACGTAATAAAGAAAAAACCGCTTTTTTCTGATGATTTAAAAAATCATTTATCATTCATCACAGAAAAAAAATAATGATTTCGAGAAATAAAAATATTTTCCCCTTTTTAATAAAAATCTGCCTTTTTTCCTAAAATAAAAGTAAATTAGGCAAGAACACTTTTTAATTGAGGTCCTTATGAGTTGGTCCTATCGGGAACACCAGAAAAACGTATTGTGTATGATTATGGCAGGCGGTCAAGGAAGCCGCTTACAACCTCTCACTAGAGACAGAGCAAAGCCAGCTGTTCACTTTGGTGGCACTTATCGTATTATAGACTTTGTTTTAAACAATTTTATAAACTCAGGCATTTTTAAAGTTAAAGTCCTTACCCAATTTAAGTCAGATTCTTTAAACAAGCATATTTCTGCTGCCTGGAATTTAAACGCAAGCCTTGACCAATACGTCGATCTAGTCCCTGCTCAAATGCGCACTGGTGATGACTGGTATCGCGGAACAGCAGATGCTATTTTTCAAAACATCAACCTGATTACCGATGAACGCCCAGATCTCGTCGCTATTTTTGGTGGCGACCACATTTATAAAATGGATATCAATCAAATGATTGACTTCCACTTGAGTCGTGCGGCTCTCTTAACTATTGCTGCTATCCCTGTTCCGGTTTCAGAAGCAAGCGAATTCGGTATTATTGAAGTGGATGCCGACAACCGCATGATTGGTTTTGAAGAAAAACCTAAAAATCCAAAAGAAATGCCTGGGCGCCCGGGGTGGTGCCTTGCAAGTATGGGAAACTATATTTTCACAAGTAAATTCCTGGTGCGTGAACTTTTAAAAGGCGCTACTAATGGAGCTACCGACTTTGGAAAGCACATTATCCCAGCACTTTATCCGGAATACCCTGTTTATGTTTATGACTTTAACACAAACATTGTCCGCGGTGAACAAGCAAGCACTAAAGGCTACTGGAAAGATGTCGGGACGCTTGACGCTTTCTTTGAAGCAAATATGGACCTTTGTGCCGAAAATCCTCCATTTGATTTGTACAACAATTATTGGCCAATCCGCACATTCAACTGGAACCAGCCTCCTGCTCGTTTCGTTGCATCAGAAGGCGAAAGCCACCAAGGTGCCGCCATTGATTCCATTGTTTCAGCAGGTTGTGTAATTTGTGGCGCTACCGTTGTCAAAAGCGTTTTAAGCCCAGCGGTTTCTATTCAAAAAGAAGCATTAGTCGAAGAATCTATTCTTTTCCCTAATGTTACAATCGGTCCAGGTGCTAAAATTCGTAGAGCGATTATCGAAAAAGGCCTTCATATTCCTGCAGGTTTCCAAATTGGTTATGATTTAGAACGCGACAAAAAACTATTCCATGTTACAGAATCTGGAATTGTTGTGCTAGCTAAAGACACCGTTATAAAAACCTAATTTACTACTTTAGCAAAAAAACTCTCTAACAAGCAAGTTAGAGAGTTTTTTATTTGTCATTTAATAATTAAAAGTTCCCAAAGCACGCTTTATCTTTTTTATGCCTTCTTGAAATAATTCTGGGGCTTGCAATAAAGATACCACAATCCAGCCATCTTCTTCAAAATCAAAGAAAAAGCCAGGTTGAACAAGAACTCGTTCTTGTTCTAGCAAATCTAATGTGAATTGTTCGTCATCTATATCAAAATGGAGTGCGGCATACCACCCGCCAGAAATTTTAGGAAAAATTTCTGGCGGAAATTCCTTGCTTAAAACATCAAGATTTTCATTTAAGCGAAGCATTACCCGGCCTTCGTAATCTAAAGAATCTTGAAGTAAAGGAATAGAAAGTGCTTGCGCCATAGAAGAAACGCTTAAATAAGCATCGGCTACATACTCCAAGGCTTCTTGAATCTCTATAATTTTTTTACAAGACGCTTTATAAGCAATCCAGCCTAATTTTATTTCTGGCGAGCCCACCGTTTTACTTAAACCATTCAGCCAAAATACAGGAACATCAGAATTTTCAAAAAGGAATGACCGTTTAATATTTGAATTAAAAATATAATCGCCAAAAACTTCATCGACTACAAGAATCAAATTTCGTTCTTTACAAAAAGCAATGATTTCTTGCCATTCTTTTTCTGAAACACAATGCCCTGTCGGATTATGCGGAGAAATGAGCAATAATATTTTTGCATTTTCTGGAGCAGAGAGCAAAGAATCCGTATCAATGACAAAGTTATTTTCTTTTGATTGCTTTAAAAAATACGGATAACAAGATAATTGTTCTAACATCGCCAATGTATCTAAAAGCGGATACCCAGGAACAGGCGTTAATATGACATCTCCAGGGTTACAAAAGGTTTTAAATAAAATGGAATACGCTTCACTTGTACTACTTGTTAATAAAATTTGATTAGCACTGAAAAAACCGCCACGATTTTGATAATAATTTACCACCGCTTCACGCGCAGAATCCCAACCAGCCGCTTCTGGATTCCATGTTTCCCATTCTTTTTCAGAACAGGCGACTGCTGATTTCAAATCAGGGCAAATCCCTACTTTTATAGGCGAACTTACCGTTAAATCTAAAAACGAGTCTGCTCTTTTTAGTTCTTCTAACTTTTTAAAAAAAGGACTTGGCGACAAATCCTTAGGTAATCTTTCAGAGAGCAAATTTTTCATTGCCTTTTTGCCTTCATTTTTAAAACAATCAAAGAAGCTATTGCAATGCCTGCAGGCACAAAAATGGCAATCACAAGCAAAAGTATTTTTTGCCATTTTTTGAGATTTCGTATTTTAGAACGAAAATTATGGTATTCTCCTTTTAGAGAATCTGCTTTTGCCTTTATTGCTTTAAAATCAAACGTTGCCATATACCTTAAAATAACAATTAACGTTCATCTAAAGGAATATAAGACCGCAAATTTTCTCCTGTATATATTTGTCGTGGGCGATAAATGCGTTGCTTTGGATTTTCAGAAATTTCTTTCCAATGAGCTATCCAACCAGGCATACGCCCAATAGCAAACATTACCGTAAACATATTCAAAGGAATTCCAATGTTTCTAAGAATCAAGCCAGAATAAAAGTCCACATTCGGGTACAATTTTCTTTCAATAAAATATTCGTCCCGCAAAGCACATTCTTCAAGTTCTTGGGCAATATCTAAAAGAGGGTCTGTTTGGCCAGAAGCCTTTAACATTTTTTGGAGTGCTTTTTGTAAAATTTTTGAACGTGGGTCAAAATTTTTATAAACTCGGTGCCCGAACCCCATTAATTTTAAACCAGGCTCTTTACGCTTGACTTTTTCCACAAAATCTCTAACACTGATTCCGGATTCTTGAATTTTTAAAAGCATTTCTACAACAGCTTGGTTTGCACCACCATGAAGTTTACCCCAAAGAGCACAAACACCCGCAGCACAACTTGCATACATGTTAGCTCCACTTGAAGCCACTAAACGAACTGTACTTGTAGAACAATTCTGTTCATGGTCTGCGTGTAAAATCCAAAATTTATTTAACGCTTGAGTCACTTCTGGAGTAGCTTCAAAAAGTTTATAAGGCTGGCTAAACATCATGTGCAAAAAGTTATTTGCATATAATCTATCTGGCGATGGGTACATCATAGGTTGCCCAACACTCATGCGATAAGCCGCAGCAGCAACTGTACGCACCTGTGAAATAAGCCTTGCCGCATTAATGTCAAAATGAGAAACATCTTCATCTAAAAAATGCTCTGGGTCATAGCAACCAAGCGTATTTATCATCGCTGAAAGAATAGCCATTGGGTGTGCTTTACGCGGAAACCCTTCGTAATGCTTTCTGTAATCTTCATCTAACATTTCATGAGCAGTCAACAAATCAGAGAAACGATCATATTCTTCTCTATTTGGCAAGTGCCCATAAATTACAAGATATGCTGTTTCAATAAAAGAACTTTTTTCAGCTAGTTCTTCTATGGAATACCCTCTATAACGAAGAACTCCATTAGCCCCGTCTATGTAAGTAATTGCAGAACGGCAACTCCCTGTATTTCCAAAAGAATCATCTAATGTTATGTAACCACTTTCAGATCTCAATTTAGAGATATCAATTGCCTTTTCATTTTCTGAACCGGTAATTTCTGGGAAATCCAGAAATTTTCCATCTACTTCCATACGAGCCATAAAACCTCCGATATTTTTGCAAGCACTCCGTTTCTCGTTTAGCGAGAATAAAAACTGTTCTTTTTAAAGATAATAGACTTGTCAAGGATTATAAAAGAGTGTTAAAAAAAAATGAGTTTAAACGAAGTTTTCCCCACATAAAAAACAAAAAACGCAAAACTTTTTCTTCTTTTTATTTTAAAAAGAAATGTTCATTCATTAATTTTTATCTTTGCACTTGGTAAACAAGGGTCTAAAAAATGCGACTACTGGTTGCAGTCCGTTTTTAAGATTTCCAAAAGCAAGGATTATTATGTTAAAGATCGGGTTTGATAACGACAAATACATCAAAATGCAATCCGAAAAAATTGAAGAACGAATCGCTCAATTCGGTGGCAAACTCTATCTGGAATTTGGTGGGAAAATTTTTGATGATTTTCACGCTTCTCGTGTTCTCCCAAAATTTGAACCCGACAGCAAAATCAGAATGCTTGAAAAATTAAAAGATGATGCTGAAGTTATTATTGCTATCAACTCTGGAGATATTGAAAAGAACAAAGTTCGTGGTGATTTAGGCATTACTTATGACATGGATCTTTTGCGCCTTATCGATGCTTTTTCTGGCTATGGAATTTATGTAAGCAGTGTTATACTCACTCAGTTTGAAGGGCAATCTAGAGCTCTCGCTTACCAGAAAAAACTTGAAAAATTAGGCCTTAAAGTCTATAAACATTACCATATTGAAGGTTATCCTTCTAATATTCCGCTTATTGTTAGCGACGAAGGCTATGGTAAAAACGATTATGTTGAAACCACTCGCCCACTTGTTGTCGTAACAGCTCCGGGCCCTGGCAGTGGAAAAATGGCAGTTTGTCTTTCTCAACTTTACCACGAAAACAAGCGCGGTATCAAAGCAGGCTATGCCAAATTTGAAACATTCCCTATTTGGAACATTCCATTAAAGCACCCAGTAAACTTAGCCTACGAAGCGGCTACTGCGGACTTGAATGACGTCAATATGATTGACCCATTCCATTTAGAAGCTTATGGGAAAACAACTATCAATTACAATCGTGATGTCGAAATTTTCCCTGTTTTAAACACCATTTTCCAAAAAATCATGGGAGAATCGCCCTACAAATCTCCGACAGATATGGGCGTAAACATGGTGGGCAACTGTATTGTTGACGACGAAGCCGTTTGTGCAGCCGCAAGAGCAGAAATTATTCGACGTTATTACCACGCTTTATGCCAAGTTCGTAAAGGAAATGCAGAACCAGAACAAGTTTACAAACTAGAACTTTTGATGGAACAAGCTCATGTGAGCACAAAAGACCGCCCTGTTGCTGCAGCAGCTGTTGAAAAAGCTCAAGAAACTGGCGGTCCGGCTGTAGCTATTGAACTTATGGACGGAACAATTGTTACGGGGAAAACGACCTCTTTACTCGGGGCTTCTGCTGTAATGCTTTTAAATGCTCTTAAACATTTAGCAAAACTTCCTGACATTCAGCTTTTATCCCCAATGATAATTGAACCTATCCAGAATTTGAAAACCAAACATTTAGGACATACTAACCCTAGACTTCATACTGATGAAGTTCTTGTTGCCTTATCTATTTGCGCATTAACTGATTATAATGCTAAAATTGCTATGGAACAATTAGCAAACCTTCGCGGTTGTGAAGTGCATTCAAGCGTTCTTTTGTCGCAAGTCGATATAGATGTTTTCAGACGTCTCGGTGTAAACCTCACCAGTGAGCCAAATTACCAGACAAAAAAACTCTACCACAGGGAATAAGGCGTTTTACATTTTTCATTGAAAACTTCTAGAAAAAATATTTTCTCTTTTCTTGAAAGTTTTTTATATTAAAAATATGGCTATAGAAAATCTTGCAGAAACTTTACTTGAAAAAATCAAGCTCATTACTCAAGCTGAAACGGTTATTGGTAAACCTATTCAAGCTGGAGAAACAACTATTGTACCTGTAAACCGCATTTCTGTTGGTTTTGGAATTGGTGGCCACGCAGGCAAAGGTGAAACTTCAGCCTCTGGCGGTGGCGCTTCCGTAGAACCTGTCGCGTTCCTTTCTATTCATAACGGCGATGTCCGCATTTTACCTGTCACTAAAGATTCTTCTGTTATGTCAAAAGTAATGGATCTTGTGCCAGACGTTGTTTCAAAATTTCAGAAACACAGTGAGAATTAACTTTTTAAAACGCTCTTTACCGAGCGTTTTATTTTAACACCCCAGATTCTAAACCTCTGACAGGTTCAAGTCGCATTTTTCCATCTGGTGATACGATAATAGCAATACCTGCCAAATAGTTTATCCATTTGCCATTTTGCCAATGACGCAAATCTATTTTTTTGTCAGTTGCAAAAACTGTCATACCAATAACAAAGAAATCATGGGAAATCAAAATATTTAAACGTTTCATATCAGGCAAACGCGCTCTTAAAGAATCCAACCATTCTTCGCTTCTTGTTTTCAAATCATAAAAAGCTTCATCATAGCCCCCTTCATAAGCCCACTTTGAAACCAGTTCCCAAGAGCGTCCAATTTCTTCAACTTTTTCTGGGGCCTTTTCATACCAATCGCCAGATAAAATATCCCAAGTTTCTCGTTTGTAATTTTTTTCTTCTCGCCCAAGAGCAATATTTTCGCAAGTTTGTTGAGTTCTTGCTATGCTAGAAGACGCATAAAAAAATTCTTCTTCTGTTTTTATTTTTTCGCCAACTTCTTTTGATTGCAACAATCCCCTTTCTGTTAAAAGTCCTGCTGGCGAATAGTCTTTGCCGCGTTCTCCATGGCGAAGTAAAAACACAACTTTTTCTGAATCCTTAACGCTTGCAAAAACTTTATCAATTGAATTAAAATCAACATGAGTCAAAGATTTTTCTGTGACATTTATTTTTTCTGAGACATTTTTATTTTCTTGACAGGCAGAAAAAGACATAAACAAACCCACCATTGAAATCATTGTTAAAAAACGCTTCACAAGAACTCCTTGCAATAGGAAAATTTTCAAAATCCTTTCAAAAATTTATAAAAATGAATGAAATTTATGCGCTTTTTTTATTTCTGAGAAGTAGAATAAGAACTCTATACCAAACACTATAAAAATCATCTAAAAAGCAAAAAAAAATAAGCAGACAAAACCATTAAAATTTCTACTTTTTTAAGCGTTAAACAAAATTTCCTTGTCCTTTAAGGAGTTTATATGGGTGGCTTTTGTGGCGTAGTTTCAAAACAAGATTGTGTTTGCGATCTTTTCTTTGGAACAGACTACCATTCTCATCTCGGAACGCATCGCGGTGGCATGGCCGTTTTAAAATCCAACGGGCTGTTTCACCGTTCCATTCACAACATTCAAAATACACCTTTCCGCAGTAAATTCGAACATGACTTAGCAAGATTTTCGGGGAAAGTCGGTATTGGCGTTATTTCTGACACCGATCCACAACCGCTTGTTATGAGTTCCAAATTAGGCACATTTGCTATTGTCACTGTAGGCTACCTCACTAATATGGAAGAGCTTCAAGAAGAACTTTTCCGCAACAATTGTGTGCAATTACAATACTCTACAACGAGTGGAATGATTGGGCCAACAGAAGTCATTTCTGCTCTTATCGCTACTCGCGATTCCATTGTTGATGGTTTAAAATACGTTCACGAAAAAGTAAAAGGCAGTTGTTCTATTTTACTTATGGATAGTACAGGTCGTTTCTTTGCAAGCCGCGATAAATGGGGCCGCACGCCAATTATTCTTGGCAAGAAAGACGATTCTATGATAGCTGTTCAAGAAAGTTGTGCGTTACACAATTTAGGCTATGAATATGTCCGCGACCTTGGACCAGGTGAAATTGTTGAAATCACTCCAGATTCTGACACTACCTTAGTTCCTCCTGGAAAGAAAATGGCAATATGCTCTTTCCTTTGGGTTTATTATGGCTACCCTTCTTCTAGTTACGAAGGCAGAAACGTTGAAATGACTCGCTACAGATGCGGAAGTGCTTTAGCCAAAAGAACTCCAACAGAAGCAGATGCTGCTTGCGGGATTCCAGATTCCGGAACATCTCATGCCTTAGGTTATGCGCACGAAGCAGGCATTAAATTTTCCAGACCATTTGTAAAGTATACTCCAACATGGGCTCGGTCATTTACACCACAAGACCAACGCCAACGTGAACATGTTGCGTCAATGAAGCTTATTCCAATCCCAGGGCTTATTAAAGACCGCCGACTTGTATTCTGCGATGACTCTATTGTTCGCGGCACCCAATTAGGGAAACAAGCTTTAAAACTTTATTCTCTTGGTTGTAAAGAAACCCACATGCGCATTGCTTGCCCACCGCTTCTTTACCCTTGCAAGTTCATCAATTTTTCAAGATCTAAAAATGAATATGATTTGATCACTCGCCGTTATATCCGCGATAAAGAAGGCGAAAATGCAGACCTTGAAAAATACACAAATCCAGATACCGAAGAATACAAAGCCATGGTTGATTTTATTCGCCAAAAATTAAACCTGACCACGCTCGCATTCCAACGTATTGATGATTTAATTCATGCTATCGGGCTTCCTCCAGAACAAGTTTGTACTTATTGCTGGAGCGGAAAGGATTACACCATAACAGGTGATTGTTACAACTGCCCTTGTTGTAAAGACCATCCTGAAGTCAGCGAAAAAGAATGAATTTTAATGGCTAATCGTTCGACCTTTTAGGTCGTAACGATTGTCATTTTTTAACACTTCTATTTTAAAATTTTCAAGTTTCCTTTCAACGACAGAACCTTTCTTTTCTTTTTTATTTTTCACAATAAAAAGCGTAGTAGAATCTTCTTCTACTAATGATTCTTTTTCATTATAAAGAGCAAGTATTTCTTCTTCAGTCAACGCCCGGTTATATATTCTTAAATCATCTATTCTACCTTGAAAAAAACTCCAACCAGAACGAGTTCCTAAACGAATTGGCGCTTCTCCATTTTGCACTTGAACGCCATAAGTTGCATCATAAAGGCTGTCTCTATCTTTTTCAATTCCATTTTTAAAAAGCGTTATACTGTTTTCTTTAACATCATAGCGAGCTACAAAATGAATCCACTCATTTACTTCTAAAGATTCTTGCACATAACTGCCTGAACCTAAACCACCTTCAAGATTAAAAGCATAAGCTGACATGCGATTGGGGCGATTTTCTTGTTCTGCCGTCAGGTCTTTATTATACATTCTAAAAACCCATTCATGCTGGTGTGGAATTCCCTTTCCCATCCAATGAACATAACCACCACTTTCAGCTTTTTCAAATGTTAAAACTTCTGGCGAAACCCAAACAGAAATAGTCAGCGCCCCTTTTTCTACAATGCTAAAAACATCATTATCCGGAATTTCAAGATAACTTCCATTACCATCAAAATAAGCCGCAGCGTTTTCTTTTTCAAATCTATCTAAAGCAAACTTTGCTCCATAATTTTCTGTAGCTAAAATTTTTATAGAATCTTGAACAAATTCATTTTCAAAACTCCCATTAAATGGGTAATACGCCACCAAACCATCTAAAGGAAGAACTCCACTAGCAAATAGGCTAGCGCTAATTCCTAAAAAAGCCGATAGAAAAATTTTACACATAAACAATCCGTAAAATGTAAAGAAAATAAAATTTCATTTATAAAATTTAAATCCAAAATTTTCTATTTCAAAATAAAAACAACATAATATGACAAGATACCTATAAAATTTTCCATTTTCATTTTTCAGCTTTACTATATTACTCCTTATGGAACAATCAGAAAACAAATTGACATCTGTCGTTTTTGAAAATTTAAAAGAGTTGATAAAAGGGAAAAACGCCGCCCACGAATCAATGTTTAAATTCCATTGGAAAAAATTATGGCCATTCAATTTAATTTGGCCACAAGTTGATTATTTACGCATTCAACGTTTCATGGAAAACATCGGCGAAGAAAGCCAAAAACAAAAAGAATTTATCAAACAAAATAAATCAAAAGCAACTAACGAAACCGAAACTAATTTCTTAAAAGCCACTCTTTCTTATTTAGATGCATTAAAAAATTCTTGCGAAAAACTTTCTGCCGTTGCTGATTTTAAACAAAAATTACTTGAAAAAAAAATCAAACGTGATGTTTTCGCTTTTAATAAAATTTTAAAAGAATATGAACAAGCTCAAACTGATTTAGTTCGTGCCGGTGCATTTGTTCGCATACACTGGGGCGAATTAAAAATGCAAGAATCTAATGGCTGAAATTAGCGTTATCGTTCCTATTTACAAGACAGAAGCCTATCTTACTGATTGTTTAGATAGTCTTATTGCTCAGACTTTTAAAGACTTCGAGGCTATTCTTGTAGATGACGGTTCTCCTGATAATTCTTTTGAAATTGCAAATAGCTATGTACAAAAAGATTCTCGCTTTAAAATTTTTCAGCAAGAAAATTCCGGACTTTACAGCGCAAGAAACACAGGTTTAAAAAACGCCTCTGGAAAATGGATTACCTTTCTTGACAGCGATGATTTATTAGACCCAAAATTCTTAGAAACTCTTCACCATTTGATTACCACGTCTAATTCTCAGATTGCTGTTTCTGCTCACACTCCATTTTATAACAAAAAAAAATTACCTTCCAATACAAAAAAAGGAAAATCATTTTTCTTAAGCGGCCCCAAAGCTTTACACAATGCGCTTTTCCAAAACAACACTCCTGATTATTCAGCATGGAATAAACTTTATTCTGCAGATTTATGGAAAGATAATTTTTTTGCGCCTAGAAAATTTGCAGAAGATTTAGCCACCATTCCAGATATTTTATTAAATACAAACCGCATAATTGTTACCACACAACCTTTATATTTTTATCGGAAACGAAAAGACAGCCTTTTAAATACACCTTACAATAAAGAAAAAACTGAACTACTTGAAATAGCTGAAAATCTTTTAGAAAAAATTTCTACGAAAGATAAACGTTTAATACCTGCTGCAGAAAATACTTTATTAAGCGCTTCTTTTTCTATTCTTTGGAAAACACCTGATACCGACGAATTTGCTGATGTAAAAAAACGAGCTTACAAGCATATTCTAAGACTACGTTTCAAATCTCTTTTCGATACTCGCACAAGGTTTAGAAATAAAGCTGCTGTTTTATTTTCTTTATTAGGTAAACGCTTTTTAATATTTGCTTTGCGGAGATTCGGATGATTCCTGAAAAAATTCATTATTGTTGGTTTTCAGAAGAACCCTATCCAGAAAAAATTCTCCGCTGTTTAAAAAGTTGGAAAACGATTCTTCCTAATTACGAACAAATTCACTGGACAAAAGAAAAGGCTCTCGCTTTAAATATTCCTTGGGTAAATAAAGCCATAAAAGAAAAACGCTGGGCATTTGCCGCCGATGCCGTCAGGCTTTACGCCATTTGGAACGAGGGCGGTATTTATTTAGACACCGATGTGGAATGTATTCGTCCATTCACTCCATTACTCAATCAAGAATATTTTTTTTGTTACGAGAATGGTTCAAAAAGAATAGAGGGCGCAGTCCTTGGCGCTCAAGAAAAAAATCCATTCATTAAACAAGCTCTTGATTTTTACCTGAATACCGCATTTAATTTTTCTGAAGAAAATATTGATCAATTTATTTTGCCTAAAGTCATGGAAAATGCTTTCGAAAATTTTTCACTGACTATTTTTCCTGAAGAATATTTTTCACCTAAAAATTATTACGACGGAACTATTCAGATTACAGAAAATACTTTTTGCATTCACCACTTTGAAAGCACCTGGCGCTCTCCTATTGTTCAAAAAAGCATTGAACGCCGCCATAAACTCTACAAAAAATTTCCAAAGCCCATTGCAAAAATTTTAAACTACCCTGTTTCGCTTTTAGCCAATTTACAGACTTTAGGGATAAAAAATTCCATCAAAAAATTATTCCATTAACACAAAATCCCACTTGGTGCAACCAAGTGGGATTTTAAAATTCTAAATAATTTAAGAAACCAAAGAGCAAGCCTTATCTAAAATGGATAAAGCCTCTTCAACTTCTTCTTTAGAAACGTTTAATGGAGGCAAAAGTCTAAGCACATTGGCGCCAGCTCTATGAACTAGCAAACCATTTTCACGCGCGGCAGTAATTAATTCTGCCACGGGCTTTTCTGTTTCGATTCCAAGAAGAAGCCCGTCTCCGTGAACGTTTCCTAAGAAAGAATATTTTTCAGCAAGCTTGGCTAAACCTGCTTTCAATTCTTTAGACCTTTCTAAAACGCTTTCCAAAAACCCAGAAGAAAGAACTTCTTTGACTACAGCAAGCCCTGCTGCACACGCAAGCGGATTACCACCAAAAGTCGTTCCATGATCGCCTGGCTTTAACATTTCAGCAACATGAGAACGCATAAGAACAACACCTAAAGGCAGCCCGCCACCAACAGCTTTTGCAAGAGAAACAATATCAACATTTAAGCCATACCTTGAAGACCCAAGGAAAGTTCCCAAGCGGCCGACCCCTGTCTGGACTTCGTCTGTAATTACAAGGCAATTAAACTTTTCACGCAATTCGTTAATGGTTTTTACCATTTCTTCTGAAATGGTCATCACGCCGCCTTCGGCGGCGAGAGGTTCAAGCATAATCGCGCAAGTAGATTCATTTACCGCTTTGCAAAGTGCATTTGTATCATTCCAGACCACATGTTCAAATTCACCTGGCATTGGGCCAAAACCTTCACGCAAAGCAGGCTGTCCTGTTGCAGAAAGAGCCGCAAAAGTTCTGCCATGAAAACTATTTACAAATGTAACGATTCTCTGTTTTTCAATTAAACCTTTACGATTAAAATATTTTCTAGCGAATTTAATTGCCCCTTCATTCGCTTCTGTTCCAGAATTACAAAAGAAAGCTTTATCAAAGCCAGAAGCCGCTAAAAGTTTTTCGGCAAAATCAATCTGAGGCTTATTCGGATAAAGATTACTGATATGCATGAATTTTTCAGCTTGTTCAGCAATCGCCTTCTGAATAGAAGGGTGACAATGTCCAAGAGCATTCACCGCAATACCCGAAACAAAATCCAGGTAACGCTTGCCAGAAGCATCTACTAAATAACTGCCTTTACCAGAAACAAAATTTAAATCGGCTTTACCATAAAGTGAGGCCAACAACTGCGAATCAGCATCTTTAAAATTAGTGAAGGATTGTGCCATCGTTTATATCTCCTTGCATCTGCTGAACAAAACGTTCAAGACCATTAAAACCAACAATATGAATTGCCTGAATACCTTGCTTAATAGAGCGGAAACTATCTCTGACTTTTGGAATCATTCCACCAGAAATAACGCCATCAACAATTAATTTTTCAGCCATTTCTTCGGAAAGTTCAGGCAACACTTTCTTTTCTAAATCCATAACACCAGGAACATCACTTACAAGAACAAATTGGTCAACAGAAAGTGCTGTTGCTAGTTCAGAAGCGGCTGTATCAGCGTTGACATTCCAAGAAAGTCCATTTCCAAAAGAAATCGGGCTGACTACAGGAATAAAACCGGCATTCCAAAGCGCATCTATCACTTTGGTATCTACAGCACAAATATCCCCAACAAGGCCTAAATCAACATTTCCTTTGCGTTTTACCACCTTAAAAAGCCCACCATCAACGCCAGAAATACCGACCGCTGGGCAATCATTCTGTAAAAACAAACGCACTAACTTTTTATTGACCGCTCCTGAAAGCGTCATTTCTACCATTTTCATAATAGAAGGCGTTGTAACGCGCAAGCCATCTATAAACTGCGGTTCTTCTTTTAAAAGGCCGATATTTTCATTGATTTCTTTACCACCACCATGAACAAGAGCCACTTGAAAACCAAGAGCAGGCAAACGGGACACAGCGGCAACAAATTCTGCCAATTTAGCTTCGTCAACGGCTAAACTTCCACCAATTTTTATCACTACTTTTTTCATATTCAAAAGCCTCAAAAAAATTCTTCCAAAATCTAGAAATAAATTCTTCCACCACATTCTTTTTTTTGCTATATTCAGTATATCACTATTCAAGAAAAGGAATTTATTATGGCTATTACAAAAGTTTGGCTTGATGAATCAAGCGATGAATGCATTTCTTGCGGCGCTTGCGAATCTGTTTGCTCCGACGTTTTTGCTGTAAACGATAAAATGAGCGTAAATGAAGGCGCTGATTTTAATGCTTTTGAAGCAGAAATCAAAGACGCAGCTTCTTCTTGCCCAGCAGGCGTTATCAAGTACGAATAATTTTTTTCGTATTTAAAAGTTTTATCCCGATTCTTTTGAATCGGGATTTTTTTTATAATACAAATTTTTATAACACAAATTTTTTGTGTTATAAAAAATCCCCGCAGGCAAAGCCTGCGGGAATTTCCAAACAAGGATTTTCAGACAAAAATTTTCAAATAAAATTTATTGCATTTTACCAGAACGCAAAACATCCATCATATTAAACGGACAAGCAGTCCCAGACTTCAAATGTTCTGCTAAAAAGAAAACAGCATCGGCAGTCCCTTCTGCATAAATTTTACGACCACAAACATTATGCTGAAATTCAAAATGAACCGTTTTATCTTGACTATCTAAAGAATAAGTATGGAACGCATGACCGCCTAAATATTCTTCTGGCACTTTCATAAGTTCCATTTGTTCTTTTTCAGTACGAACCTTTACAATTTCTTCTTCAGAACAAGAAAGTCCCATTTTTTCAAAAGAAGCCACCACAGCCTTTGCTGTTCCGCTAGTATCTGCTTTAGTTTTCTGGTGACTTTCCACCACAGAAAGCGTATAACCAGAAAATGCTCCAGGAAATTCCTTAGATAAAAATTCAATCATCGCCTGAAACGCCACAATCTGCTTTGCCATATTCGGCGCAATAATACAGGGGTGATTTTTTTCTTGAACCAATTTCATTAATGCATCTCTATCGCCGCCAGTTGTTCCCATCACAAAAGGCAAGCCATGACGCACATAAAATTCAGCATTATCATTCACTGCTGACGGGTGCGTATAATCAATACAAATAAGGTCCGGGTATTCTTTTAAAACTTCCTGAATACGTTCTTCTCGATTAGAAGGTTTCAAAAGCTGAACCGTTTTACCAGCCACTTCAGATTCATTTTCTACAATAATTTCACCAGTCAAAGAATATGGCACCAAAAACAGACCGCGTTCCACACAAGTTTCTGCAACCATTCGCCCCATATTACCAGGAATTCCGTTCACCATCACTTGGATAGACATAAATACACCTCTTTGTTCTAATTTTACAACCGAAAAGGTAGAAAATTTTATTTTTAGTTCATGAAAAATTTAAAGACTTTCTTAGATAACGCCATAACTCCATACCACACTGTTCGATTTATTCGTGAAAAATTGCAGAACGCTGGTTTTAAATCTGCAAAAGAAGAATCATTAAAATCAGGCGGTGCTTATTATTTTGAAACCGCAAATGCTTCAATTGCAGCCTTTCGACTCCCTAAAAATTATTCAGAAAAATCAGCTTTCAGATTATTGAGCGGACACACCGATTTCCCAGCCTTACGTTTAACCCCAAATCCAGACAAATACAACAAAGAGCAGCACTTATTACACCCAGAAATTTATGGCTCGCCCATTCTTTCTACTTGGTTCGATAGAGATTTACACCTCGCTGGCATGCTTATCGGAGATTCACTCACTCCAACACTTTTTAATGATTCGGCTCTCTGTAAAATCCCAAACCTTGCCATACATTTAAACAAAAACAAAGACAATTCTTCTATTGACACGCAACAAAATCTTGATACAATCGCGACTTTTAAAACCAACGCTTCTCAGTATTTACAAGAAAAACACCTTCCGCTAAATGAAAAACTACTTTCTTTTGACGCCTGGCTTGTAGACTCATCTTTAGCCAACATTTCTGAAGAAGGATATATTTCATCTGGGCGTTTAGATAATCTGCTATCTTGCGCAGCTGCTTTAAATGCCTTAATAAATACAGAATCTCATTCAGAAATGGTCACTGGCTTTTTCCTTTTCAACCACGAAGAAATCGGTTCTAACTCTCGCGAAGGAGCCAATGGAAATTTTGCTTACCGAACTTTAAAAAATATTCACGAAAGTCTCGGCGGAAAAAATCCTGAAGAAACTTTCTCCCGTTCATTTTTAATTTCTTTAGATGCCGCTCACGCCGAGCCACCTAATTATTCTGGCGTAATAGAAGAAAATCACGCCCCTCAACTCGGAAACGGAATTGTTTTAAAAACGAACGCCAAAAAACGCTATGCCACAGACGTCTATTCAGAAGCATTCTTTAAAAAAATAATTTCCAACTCAAAAATAAATTTGCAACATTTCGTCAACAGAAATGACATTCCAGCTGGTTCAACTCTAGGGCCAATTCTTTCAGCAAATCTCGGGATTCCAACGGTTGACATTGGCGTTCCCTTGCTCAGCATGCACAGCATCAGAGAAACCGCTCACTACAAAGATTACACAGACCTTGAAGAAATTTCAAAATCCTTATTCCGTTCGGAATTGCACTGGATTGAGTAAAATTTTTTATGGGCGTTCCCTCCACTTTGTGGAGGTCGGGCTGTCGCGTTATCTCGTGCCACTACATCTAACTATAAAATCCTTCTGCGGCACTCGTCCGTTCAGCCTTGGAAAATAATACAAATAAAAACCATAACATTTTCCTAGTCCGAACCCTAAAGGGCTTCCATCCCTAACGCATTACATTCGGCATCCAAAACAAGCTCTACGTGGATAGTGTCGCCGAGATTGCAAACAAGGTAAACGATTCCGGAAGCATCGCCGTGATAGTAGGCAAGAACGTTCAAGCCAAGGGCATCAAGGCCGGCAACCTCGTAAAAGACCTAGCCGCTGTTTGCAGTGGCCGCGGTGGGTTGCCGCTCGCCGAGCAAACTCGGCTCATCGAGCCGCTTACGCATCTCGCCACAAAGGTGCGACGCCCATTAACGCAGGTAAAACCGAGCCAGTCCAGGTTGCCTTTAGCAAGAGAATAATGTATATTGTGAGCATGGTCAATTCTAAGGCAATCCTGTCTAATGACGGATGTTACATATCCTTCTCCTTTAACGGGCGAACTATACGGTTTAAGGGACCGTATAGCCTTGTTAAAATTGCAAAAGTGAAGGAATGGGACAATGGCTACTTGGTGGTCGATGCCGTATATAGCCAGAACAAAGACAAACTCGTTGAGGATTATATCGACCTTATTCCTATCCTTGAAGACCTTTATATTGACCCGGAACATTTCTTGCAACCGATAAAATCTGTCGAGGTGGACAATGTCCGAGCAACAGCTTAATGAAATCGCCGAAAAGGCCGACATGATTATCGCCAACTACAGTTTCACCGTTACGGACAACGGCGATGTCAAGATCCTCTATTTAAGCAACCCGGAGCAAGCCTGCGTCCTGAACAAGGATGGAGACATGATCAAGTCTTCCATGTGCGACGCACAGTTAGCCCTCGTCCAGGCCTACTACCTGAAAAACAAAGATTTGATCGGGAACGACTAATGCCGAAATATTTTCCATTCAAGATCGCCGGTTACTATCTGTATTTTACCATGGCCTGCATAGTCGAATGCATCCACGCACACGCGAGCGACTCAAAATTGACTGAAGCCGGTTCCGCTAAACTTTTCATCAAATCTAACGGCGACACCGTTGTCCAGAAACGCGGCTCTCTTTCCGACAAGGATCTTCTGACCATCCAGAAATACATCAAGAACAACTACTTGACGATGTTCGAAATGTGGTCTCAGCATTCGGAGCACGGATTCTTCGGCGAGAACAAGTAAGTTTGCAAATTGGCTAGAAAAAAACGTGGAAGATTGGATAAATGAAAATGCTTATCTTTCTACTAAAACAAATTAAATTTCTTTAATTTTATAGAAACTTTCTGCACTCGGCTATGCCAACTCGCACAAGTGCGGTTGTCGCAGCACTCGCTTGCGAAGTTTTACAGAAACTCCCTTCACTCGATCATGTCAGATTGAGCAAGCTCATCTGCCGCGACACTCGCTTGCGAAGTTTTACAAAAAAATAATTGTATCATCTGGTCTATTCCATTTCAGTCAAAAAAACTGCCGCCTTGCGCAGACGACAGTTTCCATTTTCAAATATTATTTAGTTTCTATTGGCGGAAACGGTAATTCTAAAGAAATACTTATAGGGCAATGATCAGACCCCTCAACACTAGGGTGTATTTTTGAATCAATCACCGAACCAATCATTTCCTTATCTACAAAAGCGTAATCCAAACGCCACCCCACATTTCTTGCTCTTGCCCCAAAACGATTTGACCACCAAGTATAAGCCTCTCTTTTTTCCGGGTAAAAATGCCTGAAAGAATCAACAAAGCCGTTTTGCACATATTTGTCAATCCAAGCTCGTTCAATAGGTAAAAATCCACTAATATTTTCATTTTCTTTCGGGCGCGCAATATCAATTTCTTTATGGCAAGTATTATAATCACCAAGTGTAATCACATGCTTACCTTGTTCTAGCCACTGCAAAGAATTTTCCAAAAAAGCATCATAAAATCGGAGCTTATAATCTAAGCGTTCTTCGCCTTGTCCACCATTTGGGAAATAAACTGAATTTAAAACCCAATCAGGAAACACTAATTGAACTATTCTCCCTTCTTCGTCAAATTCATCAATTCCCATGCCATAATTCACTTCATCAGGTTCGATTTGAGAAAGAATCCCAACCCCACTATATCCTTTTTTCTTTTGGCATGGATTCCAAAAAGAATAATACCCTTCTGCATCTAACAAGAAATCTGGTAACTGCTCTTTTTCAGCACGCACTTCTTGCAAGCAAAGAATTTCTGGTTTGGTTGCATTAAACCAAGATTCAAATCCTTTTTTAGTAACAGAACGGATTCCGTTTACATTCCAACTATAAATTTCCATAGCTTACCTAGAAATAAATCGCGCCAAAAGATACATATTATTTCATAAAAAGCCGAGGTCTCTTTGAAACTTTTCCTTTTCTTAAAGTGTTTCAAAATGAAACGCAAAATATAATCGTTTCATTTTTTTCACCTTAGAAATAAAATATTTCGCAAAATACTCGCATTTTTTGGCAAAATCCAACAACTTTTGAGTTTTAATTAAAAGAAAAGGCTTCTTTTTTTTAATTATTTTTGTATTTCAAGAACAAAAAGCGCTTATTTAATAAATTTTGAATTGGCACGATTTTTGCTTATTTTAAAGTGAAATTTTTAACTATGGCTTAAAAGCCAATAAAATGAGGTAAAATACTATGATTAAACCACTTGCCGACAGAGTTCTTATCGAACCTGCTGTTGCAGAAACTCAGACAAAAAGCGGAATTTACATTCCAGATAACGCTAAAGAAAAGCCAATGCAAGGCACTATCATCGCAATGGGCTCAGGCAAACGCAATGAAAAAGGCGACATTATCGCTCCTGAAGTAAAAGTTGGTGATGTTGTTCTTTACGGAAAATATTCTGGAACAGAAGTCACTGTTGATGGAAAGAACTATTTAATCGTACGCGAAAGCGATATTTTCGCAGTTCTCTAATTTATAAAGGAATTTTATCATGGCTAAACAATTGAAATTTGATGTAGCTGCTCGTGAATCCCTTCTTAAGGGTGTAGATAAATTGGCAAATGCTGTTAAGGTTACTCTTGGCCCTAAAGGCCGCAATGTAATGATTGCAAAAGCATTTGGTGCTCCAAACGTTACTAAAGACGGCGTTACTGTTGCAAAAGAAATTGAACTTGAAGATGCCTATGAAAATTTAGGCGCTCAAATGACAAAAGAAGTTGCTAGCAAAACAAACGATGCTGCTGGTGATGGTACAACTACAGCAACAATCCTTGCCCAAGCTATTGCTCGCGAAGGCTTAAAGAACGTAGCTGCTGGTGCAAATCCAATGGACATTAAGCGCGGTATTGATGCTGCTGTAAATGCTGTTGTTGAAAAAATTGCCCAAATGGCAGTTAAAGTAAATGGTAAAGACCATATTGCTCAGGTGGCTTCTATTTCTGCAAATAACGATGCTGAAATTGGTGAATTGCTCGCTAACGCTATGGAAAAAGTCGGTAACGATGGCGTTATCACTATCGAAGAATCCAAAACTGCTGACACAATCCTTGATGTTGTAGAAGGTATGCAGTTTGATAGAGGTTACCTTTCTCCATATTTCGTAACAAATACCGATAGCATGGAAGTAAACCTTGAAAGCCCAATGATTCTTCTTTACGACAAGAAAATCAGCACTATGAAAGATTTGCTCCCAATGCTTGAACATGTGGCAAAGCAAGGCAAATCCCTCTTGATTATCGCTGAAGATGTAGATGGCGAAGCACTTGCTACTCTCGTTGTTAACAAGATTCGCGGTACTTTAAAGGTTGCTGCAGTTAAAGCTCCTGGTTTTGGCGACCGTCGTAAAGCAATGCTTGAAGATATTGCTATTCTCACTAACGGTATGCTTGTTTCTGAAGAAACTGGTGCAAAACTCGAAGATGCTCCGGTAACTGTTCTTGGTCAGGCTAAGTCTATCACTATCACTAAAGACAACACCACAATCGTTGAAGGTGCTGGTGATGCAGCTGCTATTAAGGCTCGCGTAGCTCAAATCAAAAAGCAAATTGAAGATACAACTAGCGATTATGACCGCGAAAAACTTCAAGAACGCTTGGCAAAACTTGCTGGTGGCGTAGCTGTTATTAAAGTTGGTGCTGCAACAGAAGTTGAAATGAAAGAAAAGAAAGACCGCGTAGATGACGCTTTACACGCTACTCGCGCTGCTGTTGAAGAGGGTATCGTTGCTGGTGGCGGTGTTGCTCTTATCCGTGCTGCCGATGCTGTTGACGCTCTTTCTTATGAAAATGCAGATCAAAAGACTGGTGCTTCTATTATCCGTCGCGCTATTGAAGAACCTCTCCGCCAAATTGTTACCAACGCAGGCCTCGAAGGTTCTGTTGTGGCAAACAAGGTTAAAGAAGGTAAAGACGGCTTTGGCTATAACGCTAAAACTGATTGCTACGAAGACCTTTTCGCAGCAGGCGTTATTGACCCGGCTAAGGTTACAAAAACCGCTCTCAAGAATGCCGCTTCTATCGCTTCTATGATTCTCACTACTGATTGTGTTATTGTAGAAAAGAAAGAAGACAAACCAGCTGCTCCAATGGCTCCTGGTATGGGCATGGGTGGTATGGACGGGATGATGTAATCCTTTCTCCCCTATTTTTAAAGGTCGGGCTTTGCCCGACCTTTTTTATTGTATACAGAAAACTACCGGCTACGCCGGTAGTTCCGTAAAAGCCTTCTGGCGGTCATGAAAAAAATTTTAAAAGTGAATTTTATTCGCCATAAATTAAACGCACTTCATCAACCCACAAAGTGGCACCAACGGAGCCTTTATACTCATTTCCTAAAGAACTTGAAGCCATTGCAATACGAATATGCGTTACATCAAAATTATCTGGAGTATTGGTTTTTACAACATGATTATCAATACCAGCAGATTCCTTTAAAGTAGTATTAAAAGCACTTGAATTGTATATAGGGGATTCTGTGTATGGTTCTCCATACTTAAACTTTAAACGAATAGTTTTAAAACCATCTCTACTAGCATTAGTAATAGAAATTACATCTGGATCACTCTTATCTTCAACAGAAGTCGCTCTAAACCAAGCACTTGCAACTAAAGTATTGACATCACTTGATGTTCTATACTGATTTCTACCTTCATTTGTAGTACTTGAACGGTGTTCTAAGAATACATATAAATCGCAAGAATCCCCATTTCCATCGTATTTTGCATCAAATTCTACATAAGTAGGACGACCATAAAATGGGCGACCAAAATCTATTAATTCATTTCCATCTTCATAACCAGCCATTTTTAAGACACCTACATCTTTAGGGTTAAAGTAGGCGACTAACATATTTCCCGAAGCAAATTTACCCATCCCCATAATTTTGGCATCCTTTGATTCCATTTTTACAACCTGATTAGAATAATCAGAATTCGTAACTGTTACGCCTGCGGTACTAGTAGCCCCATTTCCGTTAGCCCAACCGCTAACGTCATTTCCACTCCAGCTATTAAATTGATAATTCGTGTATTGATAACCTGCTTGGAGGGTATAAATCTTTTTATCCCCTTTTTCATTTTTAACTATAACTGTTTTTTGACGAGCAAAATCATAACTAGAATTAACACTAATATCTTCTGTAGAAGCACCATTTGAAAGGGTTAAACTTTGAACTTTTACATTTCTCAAATCAAGGTCTGTCCCCATATCCATATTAAAGAGTATAAATCCAGTAGAAGCATTAATTACTCCTTTTACATTTCCGTTTCCTATTTTAATTTCTTTAATTTCTGGGAGTTCTGCTTGAATACTTGCGTTTACTGTCCAAGTAACTTCAGTTCCATCTTCTGCTTTTACTTTTATTCCTGCACTTCCTGAGCTCAAGTCTAAATACCCATCTGCAGGAGATACAATTTTTGCTCCACTTGAAGTTGTAACTTTAAAAAATACCATATTTGCATCATCTGCAAAATCATTGGGAATTTCAAAAGAAATCGTGCGATTTGACTTATCTATATTCAAATTAATAGCTTCAAAATCTTCAGTTTCAAAAGATTCAATTTCAGCTAAGGAAGACTTTGGATAATCTGCTTTTAAAGTCCATGAATCTTGACTACCATCTTCTGCTGTAATTATAAATGTCCGGCTAGAACGTAAATCTAAAACATCCGCTAAATTTTCCGACGCTTTATCAGAAACTTTTATAGTTACTTTCACTTGTTGAAGAGCACTTTCATTAGCTAAATGAAGGGTGACCGTTTTTGTTCCTTTATCAATCGTTGCACTAGATAATTCATTCTCAGCTGAAATTTCTAAAAGTTCTTTTTCTGTAGATGCTACAAAATCTTTTTCAGCAATGGACAAGAGTAATACCACATCGCGAGTTGTACCATCTTCTGCTTTTACTGTAAAAACCTGTGACTCCTTCCAAGTTTGAACGGAATCTAAACTTGGAATAATAGTTGCTCCTTCTGATAATTTAATCGAATCTAATACAGCTTCATTTACCACATTTCCATATTCTAAACTGATACTAATGGTATCTCCACTTTGGGAAATTCTGACTTGATTTTTAAAGAAAAACATTACACTTGTTTCTGAACTTTTCACTTTTTCTACAATAACAACCCAAACTTTTTCAGTTCCGTCTTCTGCTTTTACGGTAAATGAAATTGGCTTTGTCCAATCTTTTATACTTTCTAGTTCTTCTAAAATAGTCGCATTACGCCCTAATTTAAAAGACTCCAATTTAATTTCAGATAAATTCGTTCCTAATGGGAATAAAACACTAATAGTATCACCAGATGTATTAGTTTCTATTGAATTTTCAAAGAAGATTTCAAAAGAAGTATCACTTTTTTTAGTTTCTCCAGAAGATGAACTTAAATTTTCAGAGTCACTACCTTCACTAGAAGAAGATTCTTCTGTATCGCTTGATTCAGAAGAACTGCTACTTGGTTCAACTCCAGGAATTACAAATTGAATTTGCCATATAGCACGGTCACCACTTTCTGCTACAATCATAATGTACTTAACGAGGCTTACAGGAATCTTAATTTTATCACCCACTTTTAAAGGTTCTTCGTCGTAACCTACTTCATAAGCAAGAGAATCTAGAGCTAAAGAATCTGTTGGGTAATTTTTAAATTTTGTGTTCACCAAATGAATACTAGCCATTGAACTTATATCAATGGAACTAATGGTTACATATAAATCAGAAGGGTCTAAAGAGTCTAAACCTTCTTCTAAAGTAACAACTAATTTTTGTTCACTTTGATACACTGAAGGATTCGACGCTTCTTCTTCGAAATGAATTTCATTCATTTTATGATAATCTGATGTACCAAAAGTATCGTAATCAGCACTACAAGCGAGTACAAAAATACTCCATAAAATGCATGTAAAAAGTAACCTAACCTGTTTCATTCTTTACCTTAATAATTGAATCTAAAATTATCGATAGAAAGGCTAGCCCCTTCACCACCTCGGAAACCATCACCTTTTTTCACAGCAACATGCCCATAGGCTGAAGAAGCAAACATAATTCTAATAGTTTTAACATCTTCTAAACCACTACCAAGTGTCAGAGAAGTAGTGCCAGCGAAACCACTTTCTAAAAGTTTTGATGGATCACTTCCATAAGAAAGTTCTACGGTTTTTGTGGTTTTAGGTACACTTTCTATATCGGTAATGACACCCGTTGCAACGACTTTGTTATCCGCACTTAAAAGCATCACATAAATTAGAGATTTTTGTGGGTAATTTGAATCATTATTTGCTGTTGTATGGTTATAAGCATAAGTTACATCAAATGATTTTGGGCGTGCCGTAAATGGTTTACCAAAAGTCATATCTTTTGAAAAATCTGAAACTCCCGTTGATGGTGTTCCGCTTGAATAACCTTGTTCATAAATATCTAATGCCGTTGTCCCAGCATAGCTTCCACTATAATAGTAGCCACCAGCTAGTTTCCATGTTCCAGATATACCAATAAAAGCCCCCGAAATGACACTTGATGTTAATGTGGCAATAGAATTTTCAAATGCTAGATTTGCACTACCTGCAATGGTAATAGCAGCCGCTGTTTTAGAAGTTGCCATTGCGTCACTAGTTGTTGCAAAGAAAGAATCTTCTCGTTTTGAAAAATCTGAACCAGGAATTTGATAACCTGCTACCACTTGATAAGTTTTTAAATTCCCATTATCATCTATAAAATCTAAAGGAATATAGCGCTCTAAATTATTCGTAGTATCTAGAGGCGATAATTTGACTTGAGCTAAATCTGAAAGGTAAGGAAGTTCAACATAAATAGAATCATTGTTTACATTAATTGTACATGATTCACAGCTCAATTTAGAAAGTAAAATCCCTTTAGGCACATTTATTAATATGCTCCAATTATCTGATTCACCATTTTGTGCTGTAATTGTAAAATTATACGAATAAGTCGTATCATTTATTTGAACAAATGATAAACTCGTGTTTGTTTTTAATGTAGCAGATGCTGTACTTGTCATTATAAGACGTTTTACTTGAATGGAGTTAAGAAGCCCTTTATCTTCTAAAGCAAGAGTAATTATTTTCGTTTCATTATTAATATTACCTGCTTCTGTATCTCCATTAATGTTAAACTGGCAAACACTAACTGATTTTTCAGATGAAAGTACTGTTTCCTCGCTAGAAGAAGATTCTTCGATTAAAGAGCTAGAGGATAAAACTTCGCTACTTGAAGAATTTTTTTCACTTGATGAACTGCCTAATAAAATACTACTACTTGATTCATTTAAAGAAGGTTTATTTTGTAAAGAATCTTGAGAACTTGAGCTTAAATTTTCAACAATTTCTTCTTTTGAACTTGAAGATTCATTTTTTTCAGAAGAACTAGAAAGAATCTCTACTTCTAAACTATCTTGACTAGAAGAACTACTTTTTTCTGTATCTTTTGAACTTGAAGATGCTACTGGAGTTTCAATTTCAGGAATATCCCAAGTAATAAGCCAAACTGAAGTAATTCTATTTTTATCATCTAAAACAACAATTGAAAAAGCATTCGTATCTTTTGTACTGATAACTGTTCCAGGTAAAAGTTCATCACCAAGTTCAGGGTCTTCCATATCATGGTCAGCGGCTAGATACAAAGATGCCCCTCCTAGAGGAAGAACATCACCTACCACCATAGAATCAACCCAATCTTTTCTAGGTTTAATGCTAATGGTTTTTTCTAAAGAATCAATAGATTCTATTTCAAAGCCATCAAAATTGATTTTCCCCAACTCAGGAGCTTCTGCTTTTACTACAGAAGATTCTGTGCAAGCTTCAAACATGAAAGCGACCATAAAAACAACAAGTGTCGCTATCCATGATTTTATTTTTAAAGATTTAAATTTCATAATTTCACCTATCTAAAAGAAGTAAACTAAAGAAAGGTCTAACGCTAACAAGTTCACTGTAAAATTCACCATATTATAACTGAACTCACTGTGTTTTTCACCATTTTCTTCTATTTCGATAATTGATGAACTTAAACCAAGCAAACCAACAGAAGTTTCAAAAGCAAAATTATCTAAAATCATAATGCTTATGCCCGGATTAATCCCTAGTTCAAATGACCAAGAACGGTTTCTGGTTTTCCCCATATCTTCTCCATCATCGACTTGAGAAATGCCATAAGAATATTCAAAAGTAAAAGATGTTTCGTTAAAGAAATAAATGTTTTTGGAATCTAAGATTTTTAAATAATTTCTTAAAATTGGTTGGACAAAGAAACCATTACTCACATATTTACGACGTTCTTTTGCTTCTAACAAATCTTCCAAAAGTTCAAAATCTATATCGTACATAGTTCTTGAATAACCAGCACGCAAACCTAAACCCAAAGCGTCTCTGATAAAATAACCACCAAAACCTTCAAGCGAAAAAGTATAACCTTCTGCTTCGTAAATATCGCCTATTAAAACATTCAATGCATCATCTTTAGTGTTACCATGAAGCAAGAATAAAGTGACACCACCGAATATATTGCCTTTTACAACAGCTTCATCAGGTTCTATTTTACGCAAAATATTCATTAAGCCAATCCGTTCTTCAGAAGGTACAGAGACTTCTTTTGAAGAATCTAGCGGTTGGGATTTTTCTGCTTGTAAAGAATCAGCTTTCACAGAAATCGTATCAGCTGGATTTGCAAATGCAACTAAAAAACTGGTAAAAAATACTAATGGGAATAAAAACTTAGTCATTTTAAAAAATTAGTAATTTTTCTTTTCTTACAAAATACTTTTTTCATCTTAAACCCTATTTTTGCAAAATTCAACGATATTCAGCATAATAATTAGATTATTGGTTTTCCTAAAAAATATAGTGATTAGTTCAAAAACTAACCACTATATTTTTATATACAAACTAATTATTTAAATTAGCGAATTTGAAGTCTTTTTGTCACTACATTTGAATTAGAATAAGCTCTGACAATGTATGCTCCTGCTTGGAGTGATTCCAAAGAAACACTACCAGAAACTTGTCTAAAGACTCGTAATGGGCGACCTTGCATATCAAAAATTTCTACTGTTGCAATTCCACCAACAATAGCCAAAGTTCTTGAATTCAAAGTAATCTGAATGGAAGAAACTTGTGGGCGGAAATTACCAATAGCTGAAGGCTGGTCAGGAGTTACTGGAGCCCCATTTGAAGTTGTTAAAGAAAGATTAGAAAGCGTTAATTGTTCCCAACGATTGCCTTCCATTTTGAGTTCAAGTGCGGCAGAAGAAGTAGATGTAGAAGCAGTGAATTCACATTTATAGGATTCAGAACCACCACTCTGAACAGTTACCACATCATTACAATAAGAAGCAAAACCAACAGAGACATCCATAGATGAATTTCCATAAGGCATTGCTATATCAAAAGACAATACATAACTGTTACCTGCATCAATATTACCAAGAACTTTAGTAATAACGCGTTCTGAAGCATAATCATTAGATTGACCTATCGTTATAGAACCATCTTGATTTTCTTGCAATTGGGTATTTGATTCCCAATCAGGAGTAGCTACAACTACAGAAGAACTACTTTGTGGCGGAACTTGTGAGCTAGAAGAAGGCCAAATTACAGGATTTGAACTGCTCGAAGAAATTGGCTTGGAGCTACTAGAAGAAACAGGTTTAGAACTGCTTGAAGAAACAGGTTTAGAACTTGAAGAAGAACTTGGTTTCACACTAGAAGAAGATGATGATGGTGATGGAACTGGAGTAATAGCCATTCCATCGCAACGGACGTCATCGATATACAAATAGTTGAGTGAAGGCTGTTCACCTTTAATTTCCCAAGTCAATTTATTAATGCGCTTTTTAGAAAGAGTTACTTCTTCTGCCCAAGATTCTTGAATAAGCATATCCCAGGAAATATTCACTGCTGTCCAGGAACTAGAAGCAAGTTTTGTTATTTGATGGTACCCATAATCTTTAACATTTGTATCTTCGGCCTTAAAATTATGAGCAGCACCTTTGTACTTGTAAGAAATAGTATTGCAAGAAGAAAGATCATAAGCCGTTTGTGTGGCGTTCAAACCAACGCCTAAAGCAACATAAGGATCGTATTTATTCTCACCTTTAGAAAGTTTAACACCTGTAAGACCAGCCACATATTTGGTAGAATTTCCAGATGTTGAACCTGCAAGAACTACATCATAGCCATCTTTATCATTTGCTTTATTGGTAAATGAAGAAGCACCTTTGTCGCCCGCATCAGTATAAGCATACCATTCGCCACCAGTATAAGCGTAATTATCTCCATCTTCAAAATCATCGATATAATTTGTTTTACCTGACGGCAATGCACTTGAAGAAGATTGTGCTACAGAAGAACTACTTTGAATTGGTGTACCTGAACATGCTGTGTAAGATTTAGGCAATTTAGAGAAAATATTTGTATTAACCCAATTTCCACTTTCTGAATAATTCCAAGCACTACCATTGAAATAAGAAGCACCTTCGTTTTTATTAGAAACAGACCAGTTTGCGCCCGAAAGCTTGTGGTCGTTCATCCAATTAAGCCAAGTTGAAGAATTTCCACTTACACTTCCACCACCATCTGCATTTACAGTTCCCCATTCAGAAACAAATACAGAAAGCCCTGAATTCATTGCAGAAACAGCATTAGCGCCTTCTTTTCCTGTGTAGTGAGTGCCCGCATAAAAATGGAAAGTATAAGCTACGTTTTTATCGTTAATTGGGTTACTTGCAGCTTCATTTGGATATTGGTCCCAGCTACGATTGCCTACAACAATAAGGTTATCTGAATATTGACGAATGGTAGAAATAACCTGGTCTGCATAATTTTTAATTGTGGACCAATCTTGTGAAGTGGGTTCATTAAAAATTTCAAAAATAACGTTGTCGTATTTACCCCATTTTTCAGCCATGTATTTAAAGAAAGTTTTGGCATTATTCACATTGTCATTTGCCTTGTGTGAATGGTAATCAATAATTACATAAATATCATTATCAATCGCAGCCTGGACAACTGTATTCATTAAACCTTGATAACGACTAATATTAGTAAAATAGTTACCAGCACCCCAATCTTCATCAACACCCATTGGTGCGCGAATAATCTGAATATTTTGCCTAGATACAAGCCCTGAAACATAATCTGCTGTCCAGAACGGAGCGCCGACATCATCAGCTATGCTCCAAAAAAGGCTCATGCCTTGTACCTGAACTTCGTTACCAGAAGAAACTCCTTTACAAGAGCCATAAATCTGGCCCTTACCACTTGAATTTTTACCAGCCTGAAGCTGACCATAGGCACTTACCGGCCCGACACGACTTGCTGCAAAAGCAAAGCAAACCAATACAAACAAACAAACCTTTTTCACAAAAAATTCCTTGAAAAAAAGTAAAATCTGCCTAAAAGATATATTCTATTTATTATTCTTTCTTGAAAAAAATCAGTTTACAAATGAGAATATGTTCTCTTATTGTTCTCACAAACTTCTTAAAATCCTTTAAATTTTCATTTATTTAAGGTTTCGATATTTTCCCAATAATCTTGTAAGAAATTTGAAAGTTTGATCCAATGTGCGTTATCTCACACTTTTTAAAATGTATACAAAAACTTATTTTCTAAAAGCATTTACAAATAACTTAACATGTAATCTGGCTTTTATTCGTTTATCTTGCTTGAAAATTCCAAGCAAGGAAAAAGAAAGTATCCGCACCCCACTACGAACCATGCGGAAAAGTTTAGAAAGTAAAACCCCTTTTAAACCAAAATGCTTTTTATAAAAGTAATATTGCGACGAATCGTGTTGCAAACTTTGCGACAAAGAACTTTTTGCAGAAGCGCCACCTAAATGGGTTAAATAACTTTCAGGATTCATATAGAAAACATAGCCTAATTTTTTTGCCCGATAAGCAAAATCGGTGTCTTCATAATACATGAAAAAATTTTCATCAAACATTCCAATTTGTTCAAATGCACTAGCTTTCATCATGAGGCAAACGCCATTCATCCAATCATTTTGTAAAAAAGATGTAGAAGGAATCGTGTTTAACTTGCCATGAAGAATTTCATCTGCTTTATTTACGCTACGAAACGCATTAGAAAAAAATTGCCACGGTGAAAGAAAACAATAATCATTTCTTTGAACGCTACCATCAGAATTAAAGACTTTTGGAGCCATTATGACTTTATTCTGAATTTTATTAAATGAATTTTTCAGAACGTCAAGTGTTTCAGAAGATAACAATGTATCATTATTTAAAAAACAAACCAAATCAAAGGATTCTGTTTCGTTAGCTTTTTTAAACGCATAGTTATTAGCAAAACCAAAACCTTTATTGGCTTTTAATTCATAAACTTCTACAAATGGAAATTCTTCCTTTACTTTTTCTGGCGTATTATCAGAACTTCCATTATCCGCAATAACAATTTTCCATTCTGATGAGGATAAATTTTGCAAGCAGAAAAGGCAATTTCTGGTGAAAGCAAAACCATTATAAGTCACTAAAATCAAAAGATTTCTCATGATTTAGGCCTCGCACAACTTTCAAATACAGAAAGCATTCTTTTTGCGGTATTTTCCCACGAATACTTTTCAAGAATTTCCCGCCGTTTTTCTAATTCCTTTTCTGTATAAAAAGAAAGTGTAGAATTTAGATACAATTTTTCTAAGCTATTGGCTAAAGAAATTTCAGATTCTGGCGAAAAATAAATTCCTAGTTTTCCTAGAATTTCTTGCATTGGAGAATTTTCAGATGTAAACACTCGCGTTTTTGCATTCAAGGCTTCTAAAACAGGTAAACCAAAACCTTCATAAAGAGATGGGAATACAAATGCTTTTGCTGTGGCATAAAGATGTTCTAATTTTTCTTTACTTAAAAAACCTAGAATTTCTACCGAGTCACGAATAGAAGAATTTTCTAATGCCGCTCTAAATGATTTATTTTTCCATCCTGCTGGGCCTGCAATTTTTAATCGAGGCGAAAAGCCTTTTTCTTTTAAAATTTCTAGCGCACGTAAAAGCGTTTTTAAATTTTTCCTTGGTTCTAAACTTCCTGTAAAAAGTAAAAAATCTTCTTTTGATTCTGTTTCTTTTTCTATTGAAGAAATAATACCATTGTCAATTACATGTATTTTTTCTTTGGCAATTCCTGAAAAGAAATGACTTAATTCTTTTGCAGTAAAATCAGAAACACAAACTAAAGCATCGGAACGTAAAATAGAGCGGCTACCATAATGTTCTGTAATGGTTCGGACAGATCGTTTCATCGTTTTAGGATAACGCCTGTAAGCAAAATCATGGACAGTCAATACTTTTTTTACACCTGAAAGTTTTTTTAGAAAAATGGTTTGCTCTGGTCCCCAAAATACATCTATTTTATAATCTTTTACATAATGCGGCAATTCGTATTGTTGCCAGAGAATACCAGGCAATTTAGAAGGCGTTATAACTAAATTAAAATTTTCATTTTTTAATTTGTATGAAATCGGTGATGGAGAAAAAAGAAAATATGTATTTTCAGAATCAAGCTTTTGCAAAGCATCAAGAAGGTTTTCTAGGTAAACCTTTATTCCAGCAGAATTTTTCCGCAAATGCTTTACATCTATACCTATACGCATAAAAATCTCTAAAAAATTATTCTCTTAAATCTTCAGGTTCTTCGACAATCCATTCTCGTATTCTGGAAGCTAGTTTATCGGCGCCTTTATCTTCTAGTTCTTCTGCCAAAACAGATAAAGTTTCTGCCGGCAAAGTGGTTAATTGTTCATCACCTTTTTGGTTGAGATAAACTTCTAAACGTTCTATTTCATTAAACGCTACTAATATTTGTAAAAAGCCAATAGAAATATTCGTTCCGGAATGGTATTTTATGTAATTATCCAATAAAGCACTTCGTCTTTCAATGCTTACAATAGAACAAAGTTTCCCTAAATGCATTTCTTTTGGGAATCTTTCATAAAGTTCTTCGGCTAAAGCAATCATTTCAGACTTAGAGCCTTCTGCTTCAAGAACTGCTATACGCAAATCCAAGAAATCTTCTAAATCTTCAGCTTGTGGTAAAGTAACAGCACCTAGTAAACGTTTTGTACTAGCAATGTCTTTTGCCGTTAGGCAGAAATTAGCAATATCCAAAAGCGTAGAATTTGAACGATCTGGGTCTTGCAATAGTCTTGCTCGCTCATAAATTTCTGTATTCTGCACACAATCAGCCATATCACATAACGCTTCTAAAACAGATTCTGCATTTTCCAGGTTATGCGTTTCTACTGTTTCTAAAATTTCTTCAAAGAGTGGTGTTAAACGTTCTTTAGGCAAAAAGTTTTCGACCATTAAAAAAACGGCAGAACGGCCATCTTCACCTGTGTGATTTAATGCCAAATCATGAACAAGGGCGGCTAAATATTCCTTATTTTCAAATGTTTCAGCTTCTTCAACAAAATAACTCGCCATATCTGTATAAAGTTCAGCAAAATCTTCGTAGTCAAATTCAGCTAAAATGCCATCAGTATTTAAAAATCTTGCTAAAAGTTCAAGTTTTACTTCTGGATTTTCAATAGAATCTATTAACTCTACTTGTTTTTCTAACAATTCAAACAAGCGATCTTCATTATGGCAAAACGGGTGACGCCCTTCGCGAATATCACACAGGGTTTTACGAACCAATTCGTCTGTTGACAAGGCAAGTTTTTCAGAAGACGGCGTTTTCCAGACTTTCTTTTTTTTCATTTTAACGTTTCTCCCTTATTCTGCGATAAAGAGAATCTGCTTTAGCCTCTTCACCTGCATTATACCAAATATGACCCACATTTTCTGCACCAAGACGCCCTTGAGAAGCTCCTAGTTTCCATGCAGACAAATAATTTTCAAAAGCTTCATCATAGCGTTTCTGTGAAAAATAAATTTGTCCAATATCTACATATAAATCTGCTTTACCTGCTTTATAGCGTAAGCCGTCTTCTAATGTAAAAAGAGCCATCCAAGGTTCGCCAGCATTCACATACATTTGGGCTAAATAACGCCTGGCTGAAACATTTTCTGGCATCATCAACAAGCCATTTTCCATTGAATGCAAGGCTTTTTTGGTAGAATCCATTTCCGTATAAAAATGAGAAAGTGTAAAATGCACATCAGCGCCTGCAGTGGCTGTAAATTGCAACGCTTTCTGAAGCGTGATAATTGCATTTTCATAATCGCCTAATTTTTCATAAACGTCTGCTAAACCATACCAAGCATCCATTCTATCAGGATTCAAATACAAAGTCCTTTCATAATGCCTTTCGGCATTCGTATAATCATTAGCTCGCAAATAACATTCTGCAAGTGCAAAATGTAAATGATCCGTATCTTCACCAAGTTCAATAGCTCTACCATAAGACGCAATAGCCATACCAATGTCACCACCGATATAATAAAGGTCACCAAGTAAAATCCAAGCTCGTTTAAAATCGGGCAAAAGTTCTACTGCTCGCCTATAAGCCACTAAAGCCACAGATGGTCTTTTTAATTGCACAAGAGCATTGCCTAAATTAAACCACGCAAAAGGTTCATAACGCCCTTCATCAATAGCAGCTCTATAAAACGGAACCGATTCTTTATATTTACCTTCATCATAAAGTGAATTGGCTTTTGCAAAATAATCTTCTGCAAAAATAAATCCACAAGCACACAAAATGAATAACAATACTTTTTTAACGGACAAAATTAAACTCCTTTGTTGCTTTCTGAGCTACTGGATAAGAGCCTAATTTTGCAGGTTCAAATTTCCATTCACGAACCGCTTTCACTGCTTCTACTTCAAAACCATAACCAGGTGGATTAACGCTTAATACATCAACAGAAGAAACATTCCCATATACATCTATAATAAGTAAAACTTTTACAGTGCCGGCAATTCCCGCTTTTTTAGCGCGTTCTGGGTAAACCGGATTAATTTCACGCAACACTTTGGCTTGTTCATCAACTTCGCCAGCCTCATACACTACATTTTCTGCAGCACCTAAAGCCACTCCAACTCCTTCACCACCTTCTCCATGAGCTAAAGAAAGGTCCATTTTAAAGCCTTTCGCTCTTGAAGCTCCTGTACTACGTGTAGCTTTAAAGGAATTAGGTTGCACAATCATCCGAAGGGATTTTTTTTGAGTTTCTTGTTTTTTTTCTTGTACATTGTATTCAACTTCTGTTAGTTCTGTTATTTCCGTTTTCTTTTTTTCGCCTCTATCAAAGAAAAGAGTATTTAAAACTGGAACAGCAAAAAAGAACACTACATTTATTATAAATGCAAGTAAAAGAATAAAAAGGAACCGGAATATCTTTGTGCAAATAGACACTATTCCCCTTCCTCCGCAGAAATAGATACTTTGCGAACTTTAGCAATATTACATTCATCTAAAACATCGACAATTGCTCCCGACGGAGCATCTCTATCTGAGACAATAATCACTGGCCTGTCAGGAGATTCAGCCATCATTTGTTTTAAAATGGTTTGCAATGAAGACAAATTAACTTGTGTTTCATTTATATGAACTGTTCCTTGGCGTGTAATACCAATCAGTATAGATTCTTTCGCTAATTCCTTTGCTGAACTAGCCTTTGGCTTTGTTACATCAATTCCTGTTTCTCTTGTAAATGTTGAAGTAACTATAAAGAAAATCAACAAGATGAACACCATATCCATCATAGGAGAAATATCGATAAAACTTTCACGACGTGTTCGTTTTTTTATAAAGCTCATTTTTGATTCTCCAACAAAACAGATTGCAGTTTTAAAATTTCACTCCAAATATTTTGTTCCATGTGCTCAATACGAGAAGACAAATAATTATAAGCAAGCATTAAAGGAAACGCTACTAATAACCCAGCTTGCGTAGTAAGTAAAGCTTCTGAAATGCCATCAGCCAAAAGAACTGGATTTCCAAAACCAAACATTTCAATTATTTCAAATGTATGAACCATTCCTGAAACCGTTCCTAGAAGCCCTAATAAGGGAGCAACCGCTGCCGCCACCGAAATAGAACGCATTGATTTAGAAAGTTCTAATGAAACTTTATGTTGCAAAGCTTCTAAATGCGATTCTATAAAAGTTTCTCCACGATTAGCATTTTGAAAAACAATATTTCCAAGCAAAGCAAAATAAGTTTTCTTTTTTTTCTGTAGATAAGTTTTTGCAGCTTCAAGACCTTGAGTATTGAATATTTTCCAAAAATGTTCTGGAGAAATTTTAGATAATTGTCTGTAAACCAAGTAACGCTCAAGCATAAGAAACCAAGCATACCACCCTAGACAAAAAATAGGGATTAATACCCAGCCACCTCGAGAAGCCAAATTCAAAACTGATTCTATAACAGACAACAAATTCAAACTAGCCTCTATTTACCATGAAACACGGCATTAAGTAAAGCAAGGCCCGTATTTTCCATTTTGGCAACTAAACGGTCAACGCGATTTGAAAGGAATGTATGCAAAAGTTGTAACGGTATTGCTACCATCAAACCGGCTTCTGTTGTAACTAATGCTACAGAAATACCGCCAGCTAAAAGTTTCGGGTCAGATGTACCATGCAATGTAATAACTTCAAACAATTGAATCATTCCCATAACTGTCCCAAGAAGACCAAGTAAAGGAGCTGTTGTTGCCATTACAGAAATAGAAGAAAGCCCTTTTTCAAGTGCAGGAGTTTCTTTTGCAAAAACTTCTTCAAGTATTTTTTCGGCATTTTCTCGCGTTTTGAATTCTTTAGATAAAATGCTAGAAAGAACACAGCCAACAGAACCTTTCACGCCTTTAGACAATTCTTTTGCTTTATTCAAATCACCTTCTTTTAAAGCTTTTAAAACTTTCGCAGATGTTCCGGCGCGACCTTTCAAAAGAATAAATATCAAACGTTCTAAAGCAATGAGTAAACCTAAAATAAGCAAGGCAGCTATAGGATACATCAAGATTCCACCATTATGGAAAAATTCTTTTGCTTCATCCATAAAATCTTTTTCAGCATAGTTTGCAATTTCTGAAGAAAGAGCTGTGCTCAACAAAACATCTACCGGTACTAAAACTTTTTGAGAATCATTTTTGGCAAGAGCTTTTTCGACTTGTGCTTTAACTTCTGGAGTCAAATTTTCCTGCCACGCAAATGTCCTTTTTTTAGATCCTACTTGAGCAAGCATAATGGCAGCTGGCCCCTGATTAACTGCTTGCATTGCATAAAGGCCTCCTAAACGTAAACGAGAACCATTGGCCACAGTAGAACCAAAAACAAGTTCAGCTTCTTCTCGTTCCATGGAACGAGAAAAACGAAGTTCAGCTTCTGCGATTTCAAAAATTCCTTTTGCAATACGCATTGGATCATCGCGATAAAGTTCCATTTCTTTTTTCAGTTTATTAAAACGTTCTAAACGTTCAGGCATTTTAAATGGAACGCCTTGTTCTCCAATTTGTTGTAACGCCGTTAAGCGCTCCGGGCCTGCTGTTAATGCAAGAAATTCAGCACGAGCAGTTTCCATAGCAGCACGCATCTGAGAAAGGTCTTCCCTACCCACTCTAACGTCTTCTTGTAAACGAGCTCGTTCAAGCATTAATGCTTCGACTTTTTCTTTATTTTCTTTATATTTCTCGTTAAAAAGTTCTCTTTCTTGGTTTGCAGCTTCTCTGTCCTTCCAACGGGCTGCAACAGCCATATCGCGTTTTTTGCGAGCTTCTTCTAAATCCGCTTTAGCACTATTTAAAGCCGCGCGTTCCTTTACTAAATCAACCTCTGAAGGTGGGGCGGCAAAAAGAGAAACTGCTAAAATAAAAAGCAAAAATCCCAACAAATTTTTCATTACTTTACCTCCTTAGGTAAAGATACTGGTATCAATACAAGACGAGGAGCTGTTTTTCCTTCTGCAACTTTTAAAGCATCCTTTAAAAGCGTTCTCATTTCCATATCGCCTGAAACATTATTCCAAGTATATCCGGTTTCTGGAGAATCAGCTAACCAAAAAACTTCGTTTCCATCGGTAGAGACAAATAAAGAAGCGACAGCACCATAACGCATAAATGTCCCGCTCACTTCCCTATTTTCAATCGGCAAAGTTCCTTTCCAAACTTCAGTCGTATAACCAAGGCGAATCCTTTCTGTAAAAATTTCTAACGCACGACCAAGAGCGTCATCGGGAGAAATAACCGCTTTAGATAATTGTTCTGCTATTTCTTTTAAACCACTAACCGCTTCGGCATTGCGATAAGGGAAATCTGCTTCAATAAGCGGAATAAGCGTTTCAATAAACTTTGCTAGTTCATCACGATACTTTGCCTTTTTATTTTCATACCAACGGACAGTTGCTGATGCTTTGTTCCTTGCTGCAGAAAGTTTTGAAATTTCTGCTTTCATTGAATCTAGTTCAGCCTTGAGAGCCTTATTTTGAGAATTTAATGCGACCACTTTTTGCTTTCCGGCAGCAATAAATTCTTCATGACGTTTTTTTTCTGCTTCATGTAATGATTTTTCGCGTTGAGTTTCTTTTTCCACAGCTAAAATCTGTTTTTTTACACTTTCTACTGTTTCTTGGGCAAAAGACAGAGAAAGAGACAATATAAATAACAATAAAAACCTTTTCATAATAGGGCAAAAATACAAAGAACGCAGATACAAAACCGACACTTCTTAAAAAAAAAGTCCCTTTTTTGCAAAAGGGACTTAAATTGCACTCTGTTTAAGCTAAAAAAACAATCATTAACGACCGAATTCTTTAATGTAAGCAGGAGTATTTTTTCCACCAGCTTTTTGGACTTCTTTAATGAGGCGAGTATAACCTTCGTTTTTAGCCCAGTCTAAAACAGAATAGCCTTGTTTACACTTGATGTTTACATCTACTTTTTTACTCAAAAGATACATCAAAGCATCATAATGGCCACCCTTTACAGCCAAATGAATAGGATAATAGCCATCTGCACCACGATTTTCAAGTGGGAGCCCAGCATCACCTAAAATTTGAAGCATATCAGCTTTACCCGTTTTAGCCGCAAAAAGCACTGCAGAAGACATGGCTTCTGGAGCAACATTTTCGGTTTTCAATTGTTCTAACAAACGAACAACTACTTCTTTATGCCCCATAGCAACAGCGTTATCTAAAACAGTTTCACCATTACTATTAGTTACATTTGCTTTAGCACCATGAGCAAACAGCCAATTTAGCATTTCTAAATTACCTTTGTTTACAGCAATAGCTACCGCATTGTTACCAGCATCGTTAGATGCATCAATTTCAAATGCTGCTTGTAAAAAGAGTGTCATGCGAGCAGTATCGCCATTTGCAGCCGCATTCACAAAATTATTGGCGGAAACAGCAATCTGTTGCTTTTCTAAATACTTGCGAACCGATTGTGGGTCATTTGGATCCATTTTATCATTACATGCTGTCAAAGAAAGTAATAAAGCGGCAGCACAAAGAGAAAGGCTTGTTTTTTTCATAAAATCTCCATTTGTTTTCCCAAATCTATCTAAAAAAAATAAAAATATCACTTTTTAAAGTAAAAATTTTCAAATGTTTTCAAAGAAAGATACTTCATTATGTTTTTTTTATAGTTTTTGTGCGTTATGCGCTTGATTTTATACCTTTTACTTTTTGTTGCTATAAGTTCTTTTGCCGATTCTACAAAAAAAATATTGCCTTTAGAGATCGGAGGTATCCTTAAATTATCTGACATTGACAAAGAAGAAGCAAATCTTGAATACCAAATCGCACAAAAAAGAAAAGAAATCTCTTTAAATACTTTTGAAATTTATGGCATTCATTCTGCTTATGCTTTAACGCGTTTTTTTTATGCCTATGGAGATCTCTATTACCAATACTTTCAAGTGAGTGCCAAAGAAAATACGCAACAAGACTTTATGGATGTCCACAATATATCCCTAGAATTCGGTGTTGATTTGAGACTTTTACTTTATCAAATGCATTATTTTCCGTTAGACATTAAGTTAAATGTGAAAACAGCTTTGATTGCGGGCTATGCTATCCATTCTGAATCTGAATTCAAAAACGCTTCTATATTTGGCTATTCTCATGCAATAGGCATTTATTTTTTAGCATTTAAACACTATTTCTTTACAACTGGTCTTGATTGGCTCCATTATTATTCAAGAGCAGATGCGAAACATTCAGGGATAGGTAGCAAAAAAGAAAACTCTCTTCTTTTAGATTACGACTCTCACGGGAAACTTTATTTCTCTGTTGGTTACCACTTCTAAACAGAATATTCTGGGAACCTTGGCCAAGATTCCGGACATGGAACAGAAAATTCTCTAGCTTCACTCCAATAAGGGAGTTTTATTAAAACACGATACGCGTAAAGTAATTGATTTTTAGCTCCTAATATCGCGTAATCGTCTTCAGAAAGTGGGCCTTGCGTCATTTTTAAATAATAAACCCCTGAATGAGAATAAATTCTATCTCCAAGAATCGGGAACCCTAACGCAGCTAAATGAGCCCGTATTTGGTGTTTTCGCCCTGTTTCTAATTCGGCTTCTACTAAAGAAAAAGGCTTTGAAAGTTGTCCAATATTTTCATTTAACAGAGAAATACGACGAAAATTTGTGGCACAAACTTTTCCATTTTGATCAGGAAACATTTGTGAACGGATAGGAGAATCCGTTTTTTCAGATAAAGGAATCTGACAATATTCTTGCTCAGGAAAAATACCTGGAACAACGGCTAAATAAAACTTTTTCAAAAGAATAATGTCTAAATGCCTTTGAAACCTTTTTGCCGTATCCCGAGTTTTTGCAAAAAGCATTAAACCACCAGTATCTCTATCTAAACGATGTAAAGGCATCATTTCGTCTGAATTAAAAGCCCGCCGAATAATTCCTGTGAAAGTATTGTAAAAAATTTTCCCTGTATGGTGAACAGGTACGCCAGCAGGTTTTTCAATTAAAGCAAATTCATCATCTTCAAAAACAACTTTAAAATTGGTTGGAACTTCTGGTTCTATATAATTTTTCACTTTATATATTAAAACATTGCCACGATAAAGAATTGTCTCTGGGAAAATTTGCTTACCATCTAATGTTATATCCCCTTGGAGAAGTTTTTCTTGCCATTCTTCTTTGGAATGATAAGTAAAACGAGATACAAACATATCCAAAGCCATTAAGCCATTCCATTCGGGCGCAACGGCACATTTAAAAAACATTTCTCGTGGTGCTTGATTTACTTTATTGTCCATAAAATTCTTTCGGGCTTTGATGTTACATTTTTTACATTAAATTGTTTTGATCCTATAACCGCACCATCTTTTATAGCCGTTTCTACTTTCCAACGCCCTTCTGGCACATTTTTCTTTTGTGTATAAATACGAAAACCTTCTTCACGACTACCTTTCGTTTGCATACGACGAGAACTAATTTTGTCTTTTAATTCAAAATTGCCTGTATTGGGATTTTCATAAAACCAGCGATGCTCTAATGGAGCTGATATGGCGGCTGGTGCAAAAACAGAACTCACAAAAAATACGGCACCATCTTCTGGCATTCTATGAACTGTTGGGGATACTAAAGCATTTCTTTCTAAAAAGGTAGGCTTTGAAATTTGACAAGAATAATTTTTAGAAAATTCAAGACAAGGCATTTGGTCTTTTAAAACTAAAGGCACTGGTGGAATCCAATTCATGCAATAAGCTACTAATAAGAATACTGAAATTATAGAAGGCGCTATCAGAAGTTTTTTAGAATTCTGTGCTGAAAGTTTCCAAGCAACAAAACAAGCCAGATAAGAGAGTATAATAGATAAAATAAACCAAAAAATAGATACGCTATCGACTATATGCGGAATTAAAAAATTAAAAAACATTGCTCCAAGTAAACTAAAAAAAGCAAGACTTATACCAAAAGATTCATAACGTTTTTGAATAAATTCATTGAGTACAAGAAGCCCTGCCAAAAGCAAGACAAAGAAAAGACTTGCAAGTGACCCACTGCTTTTGAAATAACAAATCACCAATGCACTATAAAGGCTTCCAAAACAAAATTGAACCACATAAGAAAATCTGTTTTTCCAAGTATCACCAAAGTCTCTGCCTAAAGCAAAAAACCTTATTTTTTGCAAACGCGTTACCGGCAATTGCGATTCTATACTTGGTAAAATTATTGAAGAAGCAGAAAGCAAAAGTAAAAAGACTAAAGCAACCAAATAATAAACTAGCAAAACAAATAAATCTGAACTTTTTACTAATTGACCAAGTGTCAGAGAATCCCAAGTAAAACCTCCGACAAACGCTATAGCTGGCATAAAGGCTTTAATTTTAAGAAACAACGTTTTCATTCGTTGTAAAGCCCTTTTTCTAAAATATATTGATAATTTTTTTCTAAAAGCCCTGACGGACAAACAGAGCGTTTTGTCCAAAGAGATTTTCTGATTTCTGTACTAGAAAAATGGCCTTCAAAACCATCATCTTTACCAATAAAAAAGAGTGGTGCAAAGCCTTTTTCTAAATGCGCCTCTTTATCAGGTGATGAATAACCTTTGCGAGAAAATACTATCAACTCAAATTCTTGTAAAAGCAAATGGCCATTAAATTCTGTGCCAAAAAAATTCAATGGATCGCGCCAATGCGGGATAAAAGAATAACTATCAGCCCCTACAAGCAAACGAAAATGACAATCCGGATAAGCATTTCGTAACGCACACATTGTTACATAAGAACCCCGGTAATCGCCCATTTCTATTTCAAAATCAGAAAGAACTAAACCAGGTATGCCTGATATAGCATTTTCTAACATAGCAAAACGATCTTCAGGTGATGCGTTTAATTTTTTATCCCACCTATCTGGGCTTGGCACAAACCAAACTTCTTCGCAAAAACCTTTTTCTATACAAAGCTTTGCTAAAGCAATGTGGTCTTGATGAACAGGATCAAAAGCGCCGCCTAAAATGGCCACATTTTTAATAGACATAAACCACAAATCCTAGATTCAATTGTAAACGCGTACCTGATATTTTTTCTTGTACAAACGGGTCGTAATGAGAAAGGACCCAACGGTATTCAAGTTCTGTAACAAGTGCAGCCATAGGACTTAACGGGAATGTGGTCCCAATCCCTATTCCCCATTCATGCCAAGAAACGTCTCCAATCGCTGAAAGATTTTTAGCTCTCGTGTAAGAACCTTGGAGATAAGGTCCTGGACCAAGAGATATACCTAACAAAACGGATAAATCACGATGTTTGACTGAATATTTTTCACCACCATCAGCTTTAGATGTAAAGTCAAACATTCCATAACCAACCCGCAAATAGCCAAGGCCTTGAATCCAAGCTCCCGCAAATGGCGTGATACGAACAATCCCAGAAGATGCTTCATTATCGTTCATAACGCCTGTACCTAAATCAAGCGTTCCACCAATTACAAAAGGCAATTGGCTTTGTTGTGAAAAAGCCATACCCATACAAAAACAAACTAATAAGAATATTTTTTTCATTCAATTCTCACTAAAAGTAAGGACAAGAAAAGAACACCTAATAAATTTAACAAGGAATCTAATTTTATTTGCCAATAAAGAGATTTTGAAATGTTTTTCCCGTTTACAGCCTTATCTTGAAACTTATCTGAATAATATAAAGAAATCAAAAATTTTACAAAAACCATTACCAAAATAAGATAAGATAAATGAGATATAAAAAGTAAAGCCGTGTATGCAAAACACAAAAGACATATCAAAACTATATTCATGTAACGCAATTCTTTCAAATCGGTTTCTTTTAATTTTAATAAATCGCGGTATTTCAAAGCTTTTGAACAAAACGAGGAATATGTGTTTAAAAGCATAGATAAATTATAACCAAAAAAGACTACTGATACTAGAATAGCTAAAAATAAACAGACTGTATAAAAAGTCATATTAGAAAACATTTAACTAATCCTTTGCATTTAATATTCGCAAATAACTATCCAAGCGAGCTTTTGAAATTTGACCATTTTTTACGGCATCTCTTACAGCACAACCAGGTTCTTCTAAATGTAAGCAATTACTGTATTTGCATGTAAAATGCCCATCTGGGAAAAATCCTGGAAAAATTCCTGCTAAAATTTCTGAGTCTAAATTTAAAAGTCCTAAAGCACGAATGCCCGGAGTGTCTATGACAAAACCGCCACCTGGTAAATCTAAAAGGCTTGAAGAAGTTGTTGTGTGACGCCCTTTGCCATCTTTAATGCGAACTTCTCCTGTTTTTAATGCGGCCGATGGGACCAGCCGATTGATTAGAGTCGTTTTTCCCACTCCGCTTTGTCCACTAAACACAGAAGTTTTTCCAGACAACAAAGCAAATAATTTATCGATTCCTTCACCAGATACTGAGCTCACCGGTATAACCGTATCTACAATTTGCATAAAATCGGAAACTTCTTGCGGTAATTCTTTTACAAGGTCTGTTTTGGTTAAAACCAATACGCAAGGGAGTTCGTTTAAATGGGCAGCCAATAGGAATCTATCTGCAAAGCCATAATTGAAAGAAGGCTCTGCAACAGAAACAACTATAACAACCTGATCTATGTTTGCCGCTAGTGTGAGTTCTCTTCTGTGACTATCTTTTGGCCCTGGGCGCACTAAAGCGGTTTTTCTTTTCTTGACTCTTACTACGCAATAAATGCCTGTTGATGCTAATCCTAAAACAACTTTATCTCCGACTGCAGGGAATTCTCCTAATTCTCCTACAGTCGTCGCTCTATAAGTTGCAGTAACCGTTTCTTTTTCTAAACGCACTTCACAAGTTCGACGATGGACTTCAACGACTAAGCCTTCTATTGTTTCGTGTTCTTTAAAATTTTCTAATGGATCTTTGAGGCGTTTTAAACGAGGATTTTTGAATTCTCTACTCCAGCGCTCTTTGATTGGACGGTCATCAATTGTTCCATTTAGCCACATTTGCATAGCATCAACTCGCCGCGCCCTGTGGGCGCGGCGAGTTGACTTGCCACTTGGATTCTCTTGATTTTCATTTTGCCAATCTTTCATCACAATAACAATTTAAAAAGTTTTATCGTAACATTTATTTTCAAAACTTAAAGGTGACTTAAATTAAGAGTTTAAAAGACGTTGTGCTGTTTTTTTTGCAGATTCTATAATTTCTTCTTCTCCATCAATCTTTCTATTCTCCATAATAAAGCGGCCATTACAAATAACAGAAACAATACTTCTTGAATCCGCAGAATAAACCCAATTAGAAATAAGATTATAATTAGGAACCAAACGTTCATTATTCAAATCCACTAAAAGGGCATCAGCCAAAGCACCTTCTTGAATTACACCAGCATCAAGACCATAAGCAAGAGCTCCATTCCTTGAAGCCATTTTAAAAGCTTCTTCTGCAGGAAGAATTTCCGGATTTTCTCTTTTCGCTAAAAGAGACGCAAACTTCATCGCTTCATGCATATCCAAATTATTATTAGATGACGCGCCATCAGTACCAAGAGCAATTCTAACATTTCTAGAAAGCATCTCTTGCATTTTAAACAAACCACTGGAAAGTTTTAAATTTGACGCTGGATTATGCACCACAGTTGACTTAGAACTAGCCAAAAGTTCCATTTCTTTTTCAGAAACATGAACCCCATGAGCTGCCACAAAATTTTCACCTAAAACTCCTAAATCATAAAGGTGTTCTACTGGCATTTTACCTGTACGTTCTAAACATGTTTTCACTTCTTCTTCTGTCTCTGACAAATGGGTATGGAGAATAAAACCTTCTTCTTTTGCAAAAGAGGCGCATTTTTCAAAAAGAGCATCTCCCACTGTATAAATAGAATGTGGCATTACAGACAACTGAATCAAATCCGATTCGAAAGTTCTGTTTTTCAAAAATGCAAAATATTCTTCAAAGGGAGCGTGCGGTAAATTTTCTGCAAAAGTAACTCCTATTGCAGCTCGAACACCCATTTCTTCTGCGGCTCGAATCGTTTCTTCTCTATGCCAATACATATCAGCAAAAAAAACTGTCCCTGAACGAATCATTTCTAGTATGGCTAAACGAGAACCAGCATAAACATCTTCTGCCGTAAGTTTTTTTTCTAGTGGCCAAATGTATTCAGAAAGCCAACGAAACAGAGGCATATCATCAGCAAAACCTCGCAAAAGCGTCATTGCCGCATGAGTGTGTGCATTATAAAAAGGAGGTAAAATCGAAAGCCCTGTTGCATCAACTATCTTAAATGAATCATCAAATTCTTTAACATTTAAAGAACCCGCTTTCACTATTTTTTGAAATCGTCCAGAAGAAATGGATATATCCACTAACTCTCTTTCAAGCAATACATTTAACAACAAGGAATTTTTCTCTTTTTTCATGCTTTAATTTTAGAAATAAAAACGACAAACTTCACTTATTGATTTTTCTATTTCATCAATGAATAGAACTTTTCTACATTGTTCTTTGAAAAATATTTAATGAGGAATATATGGAATTAAAACAAAAGCCTTATATGCAATCTAAAAAGATTTATGTCCCTGGGAAAATGTTCCCAGATATTCGTGTGGCTATGCGAGAAATTCATATTGATGACCCTAAAACTCCAATAATTCCTGTCTACGATACAAGTGGCCCTTATGCAGACCCTGATGCTATTATTGATTTAGAAAAAGGCCTTTCTCGTTTCAGAACCAAATGGATTGAAGAACGTGGCGATTGCGAAGTCAATGAAAAGGGCATTTTTTCAGCCAAGCCTGGAAAGAAAATTTCTCAAATGGATTACGCAAAACGCGGAATCATTACCAAAGAAATGGAATATGCCGCCATTCGTGAAAACCAAAACTTGGAAACATTAGGGCTTGGAAACGGTTCTCCTATTACACCAGAATTTGTTCGTGATGAAATAGCTGCCGGGCGTGCAATTCTCCCTGCAAACATCAATCACCCTGAATGCGAACCCATGTTAATCGGCCCTAAATTTTTAGTCAAGATAAATGCCAACATTGGAAATTCTGCCGTTGCGTCAAGCATCGAAGAAGAAGTTGAAAAAATGGCTTGGGCTGTTCGTTGGGGAGCAGACACTGTTATGGATCTTTCAACCGGTAAAAACATTCACGAAACAAGAGAATGGATTTTACGCAATAGCCCTGTACCTATCGGAACCGTTCCGCTTTACCAGGCACTTGAAAAAGTAAATGGTAAACCAGAAGATTTAACCTGGGAAATTTTTAGAGATACTATTATCGAACAAGCAGAACAGGGTGTTGATTATTTTACCATGCACGCTGGGCTTCTCTTGTCGCATGTGGAACATACTTTAAAACGCACTACCGGAATCGTTTCCCGTGGTGGTTCTATTATGGCTTATTGGCAAATCAAGCACAACAAAGAAAATTTCATTTATGAACATTTTCATGAAGTTTGTGAAATTTGCGCCAAATATGACATAGCTATTTCTCTAGGCGATGGGCTTAGACCTGGTTCTATCGCTGATGCAAATGATGAAGCACAATTTGCAGAGCTTGATACATTAGGCGAACTCACCAAAATTGCTTGGGATTATGGCGTTCAAGTTATTATTGAAGGACCAGGGCATGTTCCAATGCACAAAATTCAAGACAACATGGCTCGCCAAATTGAAAAATGTCACGGGGCTCCATTCTATACACTTGGACCTCTCACTACCGATATAGCCCCTGGTTATGACCACATCACTTCTGCAATAGGAGCAGCTATGATTGGTTGGTTTGGGACTGCTATGCTTTGCTATGTCACTCAAAAAGAACATTTAGGTCTCCCGGATCGAGATGATGTCCGTGAAGGCGTTGTTACTTATAAATTAGCAGCCCACGCCGCAGACCTTGCTAAAGGACACTTTGCGGCACAAGTCCGTGATGATGCGCTATCTAGAGCCCGCTTTGATTTTCGCTGGAACGATCAATTTGCACTTTCACTTGACCCTGAACGCGCTATAGAATTCCACGACGAAACACTCCCTGGCCACCAAGCAAAATCTTCTCATTTCTGTTCTATGTGTGGACCTAATTTCTGTTCTATGCGCATGTCTCAAGTAGCAAGAGAATACATTGAAAGCAAAAAGGATGGTAAATAAAATGGCTATCGCAATGCAACTTGAAGAAAACCCTGCCGTTTTTGAACAAGAATTTGTGGTAACCGAAGCCATGATTGACAGGAACAATCACTTGAACAATGTCTTTTGCGTTCAATGGATTCAAGATATTTCTGTAAACCATTCAAATTCAACAGGTGGAACCGATTTAATGGAAGCTCTTGGTTGCGGTTGGATGATTCATACACAGCATGTGGAATATAAAGCCCAAGCATTCCTTGGAGAAAAAATTAAAGGTATTACTTGGGTCCCTGAATATTCAAAAATTTCAACCAACCGCCATTGCAAATTCATTCGAGAATCAGACGGAAAAGAAATTTTTTCTTCTGTAACAACTTGGGTTCTTGTAGATATGAAACGAGGCCGCCCAGTTGCCATTCCAGAAGAATTAAAAGACAAATTCAGAAAGCAATAAGATTTTTAATCTTGCTTTTCAAAGCGTGGAATTTTTTTGCCATTTCTTTCAATGGTTTCAAAGAACATTGATTTTGGGCGTACCCAAATTTTTCGTTCGCCATAAAGAGCTTGGTAAACAACACAAGGTTCTCCAGTTTCAGAATCTAAAGCTTCGTGTAAAACACGATAAAGTCCACCCTTAAAATGTTTGTATACTTCATGAGATTCTGCTTTATCAATAGGTTTTCCATTCAAAATACATTCAACTAAAGACTCTCCAACATAGCGCAATTTCAATGAAAAAAATGGCGCTTCTTCTATAAGCAAACGTAAAAAAATACGATCGCCTTCCCACATAGGAAAATCACTTATTTTCTCTTTTTCAATCCAATGTAATTCGCCTTCACTACATTGTTTTTCTGTTCCTGAAAATTCTGAGCAAACAAATAAATGCATCATTTCAGAAGGCCAAGTATCTGAAATAAATGTTACCACACCAGCATAACGGTATTTAGAAACCATATACCCCGTTTCTTCAAGAACTTCGCGTTTCATGCAATCTTCTGGGCTTTCATTTTCTTCAAATTTTCCACCGACAGCAATCCATTTACCTGCACTAGCATCTTCTTTTTTCTTATTACGAAAAAGCATTAAATATTTTTCATCTTGTTCTAAATAGCACAAGGTAGTTTGTTTAACTTGTCCTTTCATTTTTACCCCTCAGATTCTTTACAATAATTTTGTAATGGACATTTTTTACAATTATCTGTATATTCACAGCAAAGGTATTTTGTTTTACCATATTCTAAAAAAAATTGAAAAGCGTGCGCTGCTGCTATCGGAGCATTTTTAGAAATCGCTAAAAAGAAATCATCTGCCATTTTCTGCTTAGAACCTTGAGACATTTCAGAAAAATTTTCTTCTTTTGCTGGCCCCATAAAAGCAAGATAACGCCTAATTCCCATTGTTAAAGGTAAAGGCAAATCCAATTCCAAATCTGTAGAAAAACCTAACCCATAAGGAGTACAAGATAGCAAACGATAAATAGCAGCATTTGCTTTAGGTCTATATGCCTTTTTCCCCATAAAATAAATTTCACCTAAATCACGCCATAACTCTTTAGGCGTTCTAGTAGAAATCCATTCTGTCAAAGGAAAATGTTTACGAACAAAATAGCCAACGCTCCAAAAAATCCCTGCAAAATGTTCTTTTAATTGCCAACAAGTCTTACCAAGAGTTTCTTCTACAACTTGTTCCAATTCTTTTCCACGTGGTACTGGTAATTCCCACAATTTATTACCTGGAAATTTTTCAAGCAATCCAGAAAAAAGCTTATCAAACGAAGGATAAGAAATCCCTTGAAAAAGAACAGTTCCAAGTAAAGTCCAGGCAATTTTTTCTTCATTAGAAGAAAGTGAAGACGTATAAAAAAGAACTGGGTCAGGAACGTTCTTAAAAGTTTCTACAAATAAAGAAGCGGCTCTAGCTTCTAATGGAAAATCCTGAACCCAACGCACAAACTAAAGCCTTTCACCCATTCGAACTGCACAAGAAATTTTGGCAGAGAACAAATCAGGGCAACGTTCTTTCAATACTTTATTCGCAATAAGAACCACGGTACTACCCATTTCAAATCGAGCAATTTCTTGACCGCGTTCCATATAAATTTCTCTATCAGGAGTCCAATTCAAACGAGGTTTATCTTTTGGAAGTTTGCCTGCATTAGTTAAAAGAGATGGTTCATATTCAACAGCAATACGACCAACATTTGTCGCGCCGACTTTTACTAAAAGCATTTCTGCGCCATCGCCACAATCCAAATGCGTAATCAAACGCTCATTGATACAGAAAAGACCTTCTACTCGTTCCACACTTCCCTTATTTACAGGCCATAAAGTTCCAGGACAATAAGAGGCAGACACTACTTTTCCAGCGACAGGAGAATGGATTCGGTGATAATTAAATGGAGCTAAATAAATAGTTCCAAAAACACCGCCGGCAAATTTTTCAGCCAATTCTTTATTCCTTAAAAGAGCTTCTAACGAATAAGACTTCCCTTTTGCCTGAATCATATTTTCAACAGACCCGAATTGCGAAAGCACTCCATCTACCGGACTTACCACATAAGAATCTTCTATCGGGCGTTTTCCCGGTTTTAAATGTCTGATAAAAAGTTCACCGATATTTTTATAATGCTCTAATGGAAATTCAGATTCTTCCATATCAAGTTTATAATAAGAAGCAAACCAATTTTTTGCCACTCGACTAATCACAGGCAAATTTAAACGAGTAAACCAACCAAATGCTCTAGACACAGCGCATTTTGGCAAAAGTTTCATAAAAACATAAAACGGAGTATTCATAATTCCAAATATAATTTTTGAAAATAACTTAATGAGGTTCTACTTCAGACAAATTCGTTGAAAACATTTTCCACAACCTTTCACTAAAAGGTTTTGACCAAGAACGCTCTGGGGCCACGCGATTTGTCGTTTCTGCAAGGAACGAAGAATAACATAAAAAGACTAGTTCGCCATAACGCGCATCAAGAAAAAGCCAAAGTGTTTCATAGCGGAAAGCGCCCTTTTTGCCTAAGTCCGGGAAAATTTCCACTTGAAGCACCACAGGAATTGAAAGGTAACGCACATGATAACGAGATGCTAAAACTTCAGATATTGCTTTAAACTTTTGAGGAAGTCCGCGTTTTAAAACTTGTTCTGTTCCCACTCGTTCTAGCCAAGGTTCAAGAGAAGCAAGAGGTTTTCCATCCACAAATTCGGTATTCAACAATTCTTTTTTTAAAGAATCAATATAAAGCGAATCTTCTTCAGGAACTTGCATCCCAGGCATCATTAAAAAACGTTGCATTTTAGGGAAAGCCCTAATCCAAAGCGAATCTTCGACAGAGGCTAAATCAAAATCTACAGATTCTTCGCTAAAACTATGGCAGAATTTACAGTCTTCAGGAGCTTTTGCCGAAAGAACAAGAGCAGGCATTGTACCAAGAAACGCCGTAGAATCCAAGCGTTTAAAGGCATCAGGGTTCCATTCTCTATAAAAAGATTCTTCTTGAATCGCAAGTTCTAGTTCTCCGCGTTCACCGCAATCAGTACAAGGAGAATCACCAAAAGAATCACCACCAGAAGAAGCGCAACCCAAAATGACTAACAAAACAAAAAACAAAAACAAATTTTTAAAATTCTGATTCATAAAAAAACCTTTTTCCAAAAGCAATATAAAATTTGCTAAATTTTTGCTTAAAAATCAACAGAACTCGGAGAAATTATGGGTTTCAAATGCGGTATTGTCGGACTCCCGAACGTAGGCAAAAGTACAATTTTTAACGCAATCACTAATGCTGGTGCAGAATCAGCTAACTACCCTTTTTGTACCATTGAACCAAATGTTGGTATGGTCAATGTACCTGACTATCGTTTAGACAAACTCGTAGAAGCCTATCACCCTCGTTCCATAATCCCAGCTGTAACGCAATTCGTTGATATTGCAGGTCTTGTAAAAGGCGCAAGCCAAGGCGAAGGTTTAGGTAACCAATTCCTAACACATATCCGTGAATGCGAAGCCATTATGGAAGTAGTTCGTTGTTTTGAAGACGAAAACATCGTTCACGTTCACGGCTCTGTTGACCCACTCCGCGACGTTGAAATCATTGAAACCGAGCTTCTTTTAAAAGACTTAGACTCTGTTGAAAAACGCCTTGTCACAGAAACTAAAAATGCAAGAACGGGCGGAGCATCTGCAAAAGCCCGTTTAGAAGCTTGCGAAAATCTTAAAAACGCAATGAGCGAAGGCACGCCTGCAAGAAAAATGCTTGGCACTTCAGATGAAATGGATTCTCTCATAAGCGATTTAGCGCTCCTCACCGCAAAACCTGTTTTCTATTGTGCAAACGTTGGCGAAGACGAAATGCTTTCAGGCAATGCTTATGTTGACAAACTCCGCGAATACGCAGAAAGCAACAACAGCGCAGTCGTAGTCATCTGCGGAAAAATCGAAGAAGAACTTTCCACCATGGAACCAGAAGAAAAAGCAGAATTCTTAAAAGAACTCGGCATGAAAGAATCTGGCTTGGATTCTGTTGTTCGCAAAGGTTACGAAATCCTCGGGTTAAAAACATACTTTACCGCAGGCGAAAAAGAAGTTCGTGCTTGGACATTCCACGCTGGCTGGAAGGCCCCGGCTTGCGCAGGCGTTATCCACACAGACTTTGAACGCGGTTTCATTCGCGCAGAAACTCTCGCCTACACAGACTTTGAAAAACACGGGAGCTGGAATGCTGCTAAAGAATCTGGCCTTGTCCGCACTGAAGGTAAAGAATACGTTGTCCAAGACGGCGACATCATGTATTTCTTATTCAACGTTTAATTTTTTTACAAAGGGAGAAGTCTCTCCCTAACTTTGAATTGCACCAATGATTCTCCACTTCTAGTGGAGTTTTAAATTCGTTATACTCTCGTTATGAATGGGAGTATTTCTTAAAAACGGGAAAACAAAGACAAAAAATTTCTGGAGATAATACCTTTTACATTTCAGGTTTCTGCACCGAACAACATTAAAAGCAATTAGAGAACGAAAAAAGCAAGAATTAGAAACGAGTAACTGAATTACTTTGGAAAATAAATTTAGGGAGATTTTCATTATATGATTATGACTCGCTAAAAAGGACAATCTTTAATCTAAACGCGTTAAAAAAACAACACCTTTTTTTCTTTGTTCTGAAAAATTTTTCTCTTGTTCTTAAAATTTCTATCGTCTACATTCAAAGCATGAACAAGATAATCTCTACACTCTCCATGCTTCTGCTTTATAGTTCTCTATCAGCAGAACCTCTTTCCCAGGAAGAATCTTTCCCTGAAAAACTCGGGTATATGAAAGGATTTCCTCCTAAAGCCGACAAAATTCTTTCCGCTTCTGACGGGAGTTTTTTCAAGTTTCCAGCGCTTCGTTATAGCGTAAGCCACATGCGGGAATTTATTCCAACGCGTGTTGTGCCAGCCGCTATAGAACACCGCTATGAATTCAAGAAAAAACTAGACAAAAACATTGATAATGTGAAATTCACGCCAATGTTTTCTAACAAAGAAATGACCTGGAAAGAATCTCTTTCTAAAAACTATACCGACGGCATAATCATTCTCCATCGTGGAAAAATCGTATACGAAAAACACTTTGGCGAACTTAAACCTTATGGGACTCATGCCGTAATGTCAGTCAGTAAAACATTTACAGGAACTCTTGGTGCCGCTCTTGTTGCTGAAGGTGTTTTAGACCAGAACAAAAAAGTATCTCACTATGTTCCGGCTTTAAAAAATTCAGCCTTCGGAGACGCTACCATACGAAACTTACTTGACATGCAAACGGCTTTAAAATATTCTGAAGATTACAGCGATCCAAACTCTGAAATCTGGGCTTATTCTGCTTCCGGAACGCCTTGTAAACCCAAAGGATATACAGGCGCAAGGTCGTATTATGAATACTTACCCACCATTAAAAAGAATGGAGAACACGGGAAAAAATTTGCCTACAAAACGGTGAATACCGATGCTCTTGGCTGGGTTATTTCTTCTGTTACAGGTAAAACTATTCCAGATTTAATTTCTGAAAGATTCTGGAAACCTCTCGGCGCAAATGTCGATGGCTATTACCAAGTTGACGATTATGGCATTGCTTTTGCCGGTGGCGGTTTTAACGCTAGTTTAGAAGACTTGGCAAAATTTGGAGAAATGATTCGCAACAAAGGGAAGTTTAACGGAAAACAAATCATTCCAGCTTCTGTTTTTGATGATATTATTCAAAATGCAGACAATTCAAAATTTGACAACGAACATTACCCTAATTTAAAAGGTTGGGGGTATCGTAACATGTGGTGGGTTACAAACAACCCAAATAAAGCTTTTATGGCTCGCGGTGTTTACGGCCAAGCCATTTACGTAGACCCTAAAGCAGAAATGGTTATCGTAAGGCTTGCTTCCACTCCAACAGCTAGTAATGCAGACAATGATCCATGGTCTTTACCCGCTTACCAGGCTGTTGCAGACTATTTAAGCAAAAAATAGCCCTCTAAAACACACCCAACCACGTTCCTAACTCGTTGATTATCAATGAGTTAGGAATTTTTTGCTATTATTATTGCATGCGGAAAATTCTTTTTATTTTATTGCTTTTCTCTGTAAGCACTATTTTTGCTTACGATAAACTTCAAGATATTCGCTATACAATGGGGTCTGAATACCAGGGGCGCTCCAAAATGCAATTTGGCGTTGGGTTGCACACTTCATTCAATTCAGAAGCAACCGTTCCTATACAACTCCAAGGAAGACTTTCTAAATACTTTGAACTAGGAACCAAAATCATTTTAGACAAACAAAATGAATGGGAAGGCAATATGGATATTGGAGCAAAATTTTTCTTTAGCTCTGGTAGTTACATTGCTCTTGATGGTTACTTTGGCATAAACAGAGACAATGGTGGTGCTGGTATCATAAGTTATGGGAACCGCCATCATACCGCTAAAAATTTTTATGTCGATTATGAAACTCGACTTGGGCTTGGAGATGCTATAGTCTATCCAGATGGCTTATTTAAAATAAGCGTCGGCGTAAAGCCGACGCTACGATTTGGAGAACCTGTCATAGCTTCTATTGAAATCAATACTTCTGGAAGCGTTGGTGAACTAGATGAAGATTATAAAATGGATCTTATTCCAAAGTTAGAACTCATACTAGGCAACGTTTCTATTGCTCTTGAATACAACATTGGCATTCTTCTTGATTCTAACAATAGCAGAAACATTATTGGTCTTTATGTCCGATACGGATTTTAAACTCTCCGTTTTCGACATCAATTAAAACCACATCATCTATTTTCAGATTGCCAGAAAGAATTTCTCTTGAAAGCAAGCGTTCTATATGCTGTTGTATATAGCGCTGAATCGGTCTTGCTCCGAATTGGCTATCATAAGCGCCTTCCAAAACATTTTCAACCGCCTTTTCTGAAACCTCTAAATAAAAGCCTTCTCGTTCAAGCCGTTTAGAAAGTTCTTTGAATTTCAACCGAACAATTTTTCTTAATGCCTCTTTTTCTAAACGATTAAATACAAGAATTTCATCTAAACGGTTCAAAAATTCCGGCCTGAAGAAATGTTTCAATTCTTTCATCAAATCATTTGTCGTTACAGATTTTTCTTCAGAAAATAAAGACGCTCCTAAATTAGATGTCATAAGAATTAAAGTGTTTTTAAAATTCACTAAACGCCCTTTTCCATCTGTTAAACGGCCTTCTTCTAAAACTTGTAAAAGTGTATTGAAAACATCTGGGTGTGCTTTTTCCACTTCGTCTAGAAGAATCACACTATAAGGGTGAGTACGAACCGCTTCTGTTAATTGCCCGCCTTCTTCATAGCCCACATAACCTGGAGGAGCGCCTATCAATCTAGAGACACTATGCTTTTCCATATATTCACTCATATCAATACGAACCATAGCCGATTCAGAATCAAAGAGTTCTCTAGATAAAGCTCTTGCAAGTTCTGTTTTTCCAACACCTGTTGGCCCTAAAAAGAGAAAACTTCCTATCGGAGCATTTTCTCTTGAAAGTCCACTCCGATTCCTAAGAATGGCTTCAGTCACAGACGAAAGAGCTGCATCTTGTCCAATGACTTGTTCTTTTAATCGGTCTTCTAACTGCAACAATTTTTCTCTTTCACCTTCTTGCAATTTTGAAATAGGAATACCTGTCCAACGGCTCACTACAAGCGCTATTGTTTCAGCTGTAACTTCTTCACTAAAGCCACCTTTTTCATTAGCTTCAACAACCTCTTTTTCTCGTTCTTTAACTTCTTTTTCAAGATTCACAATCTTGTTGTATTTGAGTTCTGCAGCTTTATTCAAATCATAATTTGCTTCAGCTATTGCCATTTCTTCTTTTGCTGCATGGAGTGCGTTTTTAGCTTCACGTAAAGCCGCATAACGAGCCCGCGTATCTTGCCAGCGTTTTTGCATTTCTTTAACTAAAGTTTCTGAAATAGCCAATTCTTCCTTTAATTCTGCAAGACGTTTTTGACTAGCAGCATCTGATTCTTTTTCTAAAGCCTGCGCTTCTATTTTTAATTGCAATTCTTTTCTTTCTAAAGAATCAAGTTCTTCTGGAACAGTATCTAATTGTGTTTTTACCATACTAGCCGCTTCATCAATCAAGTCAATTGCTTTATCTGGTAAAAAACGGTCAGCAATATAACGCGAAGAAAGTTTAACAGCCGCCACTAAAGCATTGTCATGAAGCCTTACACCATGGTGAGCATCAAAGCCATCTTTTATCCCTCGCAAAATAGAAAGCGCCTCTTCTTCGCTTGGTTCTTCAACCGTTACCGGTTGAAAACGGCGTTCAAGTGCAGCATCTTTTTCAATATATTTGCGGTATTCTTGTGTAGTAGTCGCTCCGATACAATGCAATTCACCTCTAGCTAATTTAGGTTTTAACATATTCCCTAAATCCATCGAGCCTTCAGTTTTTCCTGCCCCGACAATTGTATGAAGTTCATCAATAAACAAAAGCGTATTTGAATCTTCTTCTAAAGCTTCTAAAACCGATTGTAAGCGTTCTTCAAAATCGCCACGATATTTAGCACCAGCCATCAATAAAGAAAGATCCAAAGCAAAAATCTTTTTCCCTTTCAACGCATCAGGCACATCTCCTTTATGGATTCTTTCGGCAAGTCCTTCAACAATCGCTGTTTTCCCCACACCAGGTTCCCCGACCAAAACAGGATTATTCTTTGTTTTTCTTGCAAGAATTAAAATCACGCGCCGGATTTCTTCGTCTCTGCCAATAACAGGGTCTAACTTCCCTTCTTTACAAAGTTCAACAAGTTCTCTGCCATATTTTTTTAATGGAGAAAATTCTTCTGCAGCCGCTGCACCAGAAAATGGGTCTGAAAGCCAGGTTTTTACTGTTTCAGCATTTCCAAGAGCATCTTCAAAAATTTTAGAGATTTTTCTGTCACTTGCAAATTCCATTAAAGCCACTAATAAATCGCCAGGCATAACCATTCTAGATAATTGCCTTGCTGATTGTAAAGCCGCTCGTAAAATACGCGAAAGCTCTGAATCCATCGAAGTATCTGGTTGCACCCCTTCTACTTTAGGAATTGCGTCTAAAAACGGATCCAGTTTTATACGTAAATCCTTTGCTTTTACACCTTTTGCCTTAAATAAATTTTTAAGTCTAGCATCAGGTAATTCCACTAAAGCACAAGCTAAATGAACGCTTGAAAGATAAGAATGAGACTTCCTATCCATTATTTCTTGGCCCTTAGCTAGAATTTTTTCGGCTTCATAAGTATAATCTGACATAAATACCTCTTTTTTTGATTTCTGCTTTAGCAAAAACCTTGCCAAAAAACATTTTCTTTTATTTTTTCAATATAAACGCCAAAAATCACTAAAAACAAGATTTAAAATTTTTCAACTTTTTCAAAAAATGAAACATTTTTCGTTCCTTTTAAAAACATAAAATGCTTTTTTTTGGAACATTACATCGTAAATCATAAACTTTTAAAAAGAATTCCAAACTTTTTACCTAGAGAAAGATTATTTTTATGTAACATTATGGGTTTGGTTTCAAAATCTATTCACCTTTTTTGTCAATGCTTATGAAAAAAAATAGTCATCTTCATTTTTTCAAAGTCGCCTTTCTATTGGCTTCATGCAGTTTTGTGGCCTGCAATTTGTTTAACCCGACAAGTTCTGGAGATGTCCCGAACAACAAAGAAGCTCTTGTAAGTGAAGCATTTAGCGCTTATCGAGATGCAAAATATGAAGACGCTTTAGAAAATTTTGACAAGGCTCTCAAAAAAGATTCCACTCTTTCAGAAGCTTATCTCGGGGCTGTAAAAGCAATTATGGGAAAGCATAACATAAATGTTTTCACTATGATTGGAGAAGTCAGACTAGCCCAAAAAGACCAAATCCCTTTTATGAATCTCTCAGGGCAAGAGCTAGAAAACTACCAAACCATGATTGCAAAATCTCTACCTTACATCAGAGAACTTATTAAACGCGATACATTGACGCCACCGAAAAACAACAAATACCTTTATAGCGATAAAAAAATCACATTTTCACAGATTGCTGCTGGTTATTCCATTTTTGAAATGGCAGAATCTCTTCTTAAATTCAGAAAAACAGCAGTGCAGTTCAACTTGAATATTTCACAAAATTCTGAAACGGGAAAACTTTCTATCGACTTAGAAGAACTCTACAATTCTTCTTTAGAAAATCCAGAAAATCTAGACCTTGTAAATACTTCTATTGCAGAATTACAAAATGATATTCAAAATTTCACCCAGAACATTTTACCTTCTATCGAAGAATTTACCGACCTTTCCATATTTACAGGCGAATCTTCTAGCGAATCTGTTACAAAAGAAATAGAAGCAACAACTTCAGAAATCCAGGCACAGATTTCCTTTTTCTTAATCAATGATAATATGGATAATGACGGCGATGGTTGCATAGATGAAGAAATCTTTGACAAAAAAGATAACGATGGCGATGGTTTAGTTGACGAAGATTTGCGTTTAACACTTTTAGACAGACTTTCTTTAGATTCTGATTCCGAAGAATATTATGTCATTACAACAATTACTCCTGATGGCAAAGATCACGATATGGATAAAACCGTTGATGGCGAACCAGAATTAACTTTTGCCGTGAAAGCCGAAGATAGAATTGAAAGTAAAAATTTCCTTTTGCAATTTGCAAATGAAAAGTCTTTTTCAAATTCAGATTCTCTAGAACTCAAACACAATGTAGCAAGTGATACCCTCAAAGCATCAATCCAATACGACCTTAAATGGCGAAAGAAAAATATTGGTGGCTGTTGGGTTAATTATGACGAAGATATGTTTGATTCTTGGTTCAATGGGAGAAACGAAAAATGAAAAAAATTGTATTGCTTTCCATATTGTGTTGTGCAAGTGTCTTATTTGCTGCCAAAGGACCAAATCATAAATCTTTAAGAGCTTACTCTATGGGAAACGCCCATATTGCCGTTGTTGACGACAAAGAAGCTATCTATTATAACTACGCTGGTTTAAACCAAATCAATCGTTTAGGTAATTATGAAAAGCGCCCAGAAACTGGTTATTACCCAGATAATTACTTGGATATGCGCGTAAACATTGGTTCTGCAGGCGTTTTAAAAAATTTCTTTGATGTTTATACAACAGCTAGAAAACTTGAACGCTTGTATAAACGGGCAGACAAAGCCGCTGATAAAGCAGGACTTTCTACAAGCGATATTTATTTGGACTCTCTTTCTGCTCACCCCAAATTGGCAAACGAATTAAGCGAACTTGATCACCAATTATTGAATTTGCTTGTCAAATTTGATGCAGAACTTGCTTTCCATAATTTTGGCGGAGCTATGTGGGTTGAAGGAAATGCCGCACCTTACCTTGATGCCGGTTTGCTTTTGCCAATGGCTTCACTTGATACATTCTACATTGATGCTGTTATCCAAGCGGGTGGAGCTTTTGATATTGCTGAACGCTTTATGTTTGGTGCCGGTATTAAACTTCTCAAACGCCACCAAGTAGAAGTTTTTTCTCTAGATGCAAGCAATTTTTCAAATGTTTTAGATACTTTGGAAAATCGTCTTGAAGATGGCGAAGAAGACCTTTTTAAACTTTCTACTATGGGAATTGGTCTTGATTTTGGTGCTCTTTGGCAATTTGCAAGAGAATGGCGTTTTGGTGTTTCTTTACGCGATGTTTTCTTCTCTGAAATCAATGACGAAAAAATCACCCCGAATCTTGGTTTTGGCTTTAATTATAGCCCAAGATTTTTCAACAGAAATACAGCTTACGCAAGAAAAATGAATATTGCCATGGATTTTGAAGACGCTTTAAATGACGAAAAAAATTACAAACCTTTAAGCCATTTGAATTTTGGTATGGAATTTGAACAAGTCCTACTAGCTTGGCCAGGTTACGAAAATACTTATCGTGCTTTAAAACTCCGTCTAGCAGCAGGCTTTAAAGGCGGTTATTACACCGCTGGCGTTGGGTTAGAACTTTTGCGTTTTCTTGAATTAGAATTCGCTACTTGGGGCGAAGAACGCGGTTACTATACGGGGCAAGAAGAAAACCGCTTTTACATGCTACAAGCAAGCCTTGGTTTTTAATTTTTAACTCGTGAAAAAGCCTCTTTTAAAAAAAAGCCCTATGGGCTTTTTTTGGGAATTAGTTAAATTTGTTTTATGACTCGTTATGTACTTCAAATTCATTGTCCTGACCAAACAGGACTTATCGCCGGCACCACGCAAGTTTTAGCAAAAGCCGGGGCTAACATTGTTGACCTTACTCAGCATTCTGCTAAAGATATCGGCATTTTCTTTCTTCGTGCTGTTTTTGAAATCGAAGAAAATAAAATTGAAGAAATTAAAAATCATTTAGATTTGCTCTCTTCTCACCTTTCTCTTTCTTTCAAGATTCACGATTCTTCAAAGAAACAAAGACTTGCTTTATTCGTCAGCAAGACAGACCATTGTCTCTATGATCTTTTATTAAAGCAACGTGACGGAGACCTTGATTGTGAGTTTAGTTGCATTGTAAGCAACCATACCGTTCTTGGGCCAGTTGGGGGCGTTTTTGGTGTGCCTTTCTACTATGTTCCAAGTAATCAAGAAAAACAAGTACAAGAAGATAGATTCCGCGAAATCATTGCTGAAACTAAATCTGACGCTGTTATTCTAGCTCGTTATATGCAAATTCTTTCTCCTGCTTTTACAGAAGAATTCCGTTATAAAATCATTAACATCCACCATGGCTTTTTACCTGCATTTAAAGGGGCTAAACCCTACCACCAGGCATGGGCTAAAGGCGTAAAAATTATCGGAGCAACAGCTCACTTTGCAACAGAAGATTTAGACCAAGGCCCAATTATTGCACAAGATGTTCAAAGAATTCCAGAAACGGCAAGTATTGAACAATTAGTGCAACTTGGTAAAGACATTGAAAAACGCACTTTATCTTCAGCTGTAAAACTTTGGTTAGAACACCGAGTTTTCGTTTACGAAGGTAGAACCTTTATTCTCTAAAATCAGGAGATAAATTTTATGGAAAATACTCCAGAAGAAAAAGTAGAAGTTTCAGAACCAACTTCCGCCGCGAACGCGGCGGAAGAGACTTCTCCAAAAACAGAAGTTAAACCTGTAGAAGCTCAAACAGAAACTCCAAAAGAAGAACCAAAAAAAGAAGAGCCTAAAAAAGAAGAAGCCAAACCAGAAGTCATTGTCAAAAAAGAACGTGGCTTTGCTCACTATGTAGGCTTTGCTCTCCTTACTCTTTTAGCCATTACATTCTTCTTTATGCCTGGGATTTCCATTGCGTTTTTAATAAACAAAGTCGGTGGAGGCTTACAAGCAGCAACAGCATGGATTATTTCTGCTTCTTTCAGCTTCCTTATTTGGCTTATGTTCAAATTAAAAATCAAAGGCTTTAAAAAAGCAAGTGCTTGGTATATAGGATTCTGTGGACTTGTATTCCTTATCCTTATGCTCTTGTCTCAATTAGGCAATTACCAGATTTTCCTTGATGACGCTGGAAAAACTGGCATATTCAACATTCTACTTCCTTAACATTTTGGATTTTCTCATGAACACAACCGATTCTTTTGTTCAATTTCTCGTAGAAGCTGGAGCTTTGAAATTTGGTGATTTTGTAACCAAAAGTGGCAGAAAAACTCCTTACTTTATAAATACAGGAGAATTCCGTACCGGAAAAACGCTTTCCAAATTAGCAGAATTCTATGCTTCTGCCTTTATGCAACACTTTGACGGGAAAGCTGAAAACCTTTATGGTCCAGCTTACAAAGGGATTCCTCTTTGTGCCGCTACTTCTATGAAACTTTCCGACATGTTCAATAAAAATCTTTCCTTTACTTACAATAGAAAAGAAGCTAAAGATCATGGCGAAGGTGGAAATCTTGTCGGCTATACTTACAAAGAAAAAACAAAAGTTGTCATCATTGAAGATGTTATCACAGCAGGCACAAGTGTAAATGAAACCATGCAAGCTTTGTCAAATATTGAAAATGCTGAAGTCATTGGGCTCTTGATTTCCGTTGATAGACGCGAACGCTTAGAAAACGGAAAATCCGCTTTACAAACTGTCCAAGAAGAATACGGAATCGAAGCTCATTCTATTATCAACATCAATGACATCATTACATTCCTTGAAAAAGAAGAAAACAGAATAGCAATCAATGCGCCTGAAGGTATTTTAGAACGCGTTTACCAATACAGAAAAGAATGGGGTTGCTAAAATGTTTTTAACAAGAAAAGCTATTCAAGAAGCTGTAGAATGTGGTGATATTGTTATAAAACCATTTTGCAAAGAGAACCTTTCTCCTAATAGTATTGATGTTACTTTAAACGAAAATTTGTTGGTTTATACTTTAGAAAATGGCGTTTTAGATATGAAAAAGCCAAATCCAACAAAACAAATTGTTATCCCAGAAGAAGGCCTTGTACTTGAACCTGGCAAACTCTACATTGGAATGACAAATGAAACTGCTATAAGCCATCGTTATATCCCGATGTTTGAAGGCAGAAGTTCCATTGGGCGTCTTGGGATAAACACTCATATCACAGCTGGTTTTGGAGATATTGGCTGGGGTTTTGAAAAAAATGGCGATGATGTTCTTTGTCACTACCCTACCTGGACTTTAGAAATTGCTGTAGTTCACCCAGTGCGAGTTTACCCGAATGTCAGAATCGGACAAGTTTACTTTGTTGAACCTAAGGGTGACATTGAATGGTACACAGGTAAATACGGTAAACAACGCATGCCGCAACCGAGTTGTTCTTACAAGGATTTTTCTGAAAAAGTATAATTCTTTTTCAAATAGCTCTTGCTTTAACGTAACTTTTGCATTATTCATAAAGAATAAAAGGTTTTTATGCAAGTTTTAAATAAATCGCTACAACCAGGTTTCGAAAAGAAGAACCTTTTCGACGGGGTCGTTGGTGATTTGAAAACAAAAAAATCTTTTTTTCTTTTACTGTGTGCTTGTTTATTTTTTTCTGGATGTTCCGGGACTTCTAATTGGGAAAGTTCTTGGCCAACGTATAAAACCGTTCTAGAAAAAAATGATTCAATCGCTCTTATCGGGCGTGGCGATGTTTTTACTTTAATGCGTGCCAAATGGTATTCAAATCGTCTTCAAATTCCAATGGATAGCATTTACCCATTTTTTGAAAATTTTTCTGATTCACTTATTGTAAAAACTTTATCAGAATCTTTTTCGAACATAACTATCCTAGAAAAAAAATACCAACAAAGATTCCCTGAAGAAACTCAAAAATTAGACGAACGTATTTTTATTGAAGGTCATTTTCCAGAACAAGGTAAAAGTATTACTCTTGAAAATAAAAACACTCCCAGATATTTGTTGCTCATTCATGAAATAACACTAGGAACCGATTTAAATAAAAGTTCTTTTTTTGATTACAGCCAAAAACAAAATGAAATTGATCAAAAAAAAGCTCCTGTAAATATGTCGGTTATTATGAGTTTTACTCTTTGGGATAATTTAACACAAGTGCCTTTGTATTCTGCTATTTCAGAGCAACAAAGAAAAATTTTCCCAAAAACTTCTTTAGAAGATATTGCCGATTTATTGAAATTAACTATTAAAGAAATCCCGCAAAAAATTTCTTCAGGAGTAAAAAAATGAGAATTCTTTTACTCCTTATCGTTTTTGTTTCTTTAACTTTTGCTAACGAATATTTTTCGTCTCCTTATACTATTTGGAAAGATGGCGAATACCTTCTTTGGACTCCTGATGATTCTCTACCGATTTCACCAAACGAATTTTGTCAAGCTCTAAAAAGAAATAATTCGACAATCGGAGCGCCTTCATGTCGAGAAATTGGAGAATGGCAACGCGATACCATTTCTATTCTCTATGGAAATTGGCTCAGCAATAATTTAAATAAAGAAATGTCTGGAGAACTTTTAAAAGCTCGTTCCAAAATGATGACTGCAAAAATTTCTGCCCTTGAAGACAAAATCGTTATTTTCATGACACAGAAAAATGGCCTTTTACAAATTGCTTTATTTAATGAAACAGCTGCACAACCACAAGCAGCCGGTAGTGTAACTCTTTCTAACAATAAAAACGCAATTGCAGACAATATTGTGAAAAATTACTTTGCAAAAAATGCTGAACGTCGTTTAACAAAATCAGAACGAAAAAGAATTGCCGAAGAACCCGACCCTTATTTCCAAGAAACAAAAAAAATGGATCTTTGGGTTGGAGCAAATATTGGTTACTCTCAAGCAGAAATTCCTTTAACCCCTTATAATTGGTATAAAAACAAATTAAATAGCAGAGTCAAACGTTATCGAGTGACAAAAGATTCTTTAAGCCTTTGGAATTTTTTAGAAGATGAGTCGCTCGTTTTAAGTGCTTATGTTGGAGCCACCTGGTATGGAATTTTTGGTGGTGAAATTTTTTACCGATATTCTGGCCATGATGTAAAAACAGATTCTAAAGACACTACTTATCGCGAATTAGACCATTGGAAATTTGGTATACACGATATTGGCTTAACATTACATGTAACACATTCTTTTAACACCACCAAATGGTTAGAAATTTCACCTTTTGCTTTTTTTGGCTTTCAATATTCTTTCCTTGCCGAAAATATTGAATTAAAAGATAATGTTAAAAAACCTTCTGCCGCATATAGTACCAGAATTGAATTTGAAGATGTTTACAAAGGTGGAGTTTTCGGAATTGGTTCAAGATTCCTTTTCAAGAAAAATTTTGGCTTAGTATTCAGAACAGGAATAACAACTCGCGGGCGTTCTGAAGATACAACTCCTGACCCGAATGCCGTTGCAGAACCTACAATAATTGGTGGCTTAACTGTAGACGGCTTTATCAACGCAGGTATTGAATACCATTGGAACTGGAAATAAATATGAGTGAACAAAACGACAATATTGAAACAAAAACGGATTCTATTAATCCTTTTATGACGCCTTTAAAAATTATAGAACCGAAAAACAAGTTGCCTGATTATACATTTGAACAATTACCTGATTTTCAAAAACAAATTTTAATTGCTCATGGATGGAAAGATTTAATGCCTGTGCAGCGTAAAACAATTCCCTATATGCTAGCTGCAAGGGATATGCTTATCCAATCCAAAACAGGTTCAGGAAAAACTGGTGCTTTTGTTCTTCCTTTATTACAAGTGATTGAACCTTCTCACCCTTACCCTCAGGCATTAATTTTAGTACCAACAAGAGAACTAGCTTTACAAGTACAACAAGAAATCGAAACTCTTTCTGGAAACAGAGGTATTCGTTCTGTTGCTATTTTTGGTGGCGTTCCTTACGAGCCACAAGTTGCAAGTTTAAAAAATGAATTACATATTATTGTTGCAACTCCAGGACGTCTTATTGACCACGCTAAAAAAGGCAACGTTGATTTCCTTTCTATTCGCGATTTGATTTTAGACGAAGCAGATGAAATGCTTTCTATGGGATTTTACCCAGATATGCAAAAAATCAGAAAGTTACTTCCAAAAGAAATCGCATGCACAATGTTCAGTGCTACTATTCCACAAACCGTAAAAAGTCTAGCACGAGAATTCCAAAGGCCTTCAGCTGAATTTCTTTCTTTAAGTTACGACAAAGTCATTGCAAACAACTTAACACACCGCTACTATTGCTGTGATGTTATGGAAAAAGATTCTTTGACGGTAAAAATCCTTGAATGGGAAAACCCTTCTAGTTGCATGATTTTCTGTAACAAAAAACGCGATGTGAGTTATTTAGAGCAAGTGCTGCATAACCAAGGATTTAATGTGGCCGCACTTTCTGGCGATGTAGCACAAAAGCAAAGAGAAAAAACGCTTGAAAATTTTAGAAAAGAAAAACTCAACATTTTAATTTGTACTGATGTCGCTGCCAGAGGTATTGATGTTTCTCATGTTACTCATGTGATTATTTTTGATCACCCAGAAGACAGAGAAGTCTATGTCCACCGTTCTGGCAGGACAGCAAGAGCTGGTAAAACAGGTGTAGCAATTTCTCTTATTACTCCTGTTGAAGAAATAGAAATTCAAAAAACCGCTGCCGATTTTGGCATCCATTTTGAAAAAATGCCTCCGATTACCGATGAAATGCTCAACGAAAAAATTGGAATGCGTTTATTAGAAAACCTAGAACAACAAAAAAATCTTCTTGGTCCACTTGATAGACAAAGGCTATCTCGTTATCTTCCTCTTGTTGATAATATGGTTCAAGACAAATACCTAAAAGAATCTTTATGTTTTCTATTAGATTCTTTTTTAAAAAAACGGATTTAATATATGGCCAAAATAAAAGTCAAAACCCCTAAAGAAATTGAACTTATCCGTGACGCAGGTGCTTTAGCTGCTGTCACTCTTTTACGCGCTGGCGAAATGGTAAAACCTGGCGTTGCTACAATAGAAATTGATGACTTTATTGGTGAGTTTACCAAAAAGAATGGGGGTATCTCTGCTTGTTTAGGTTACCATGGCTATCCTAGAAATGCCTGTATCAGCATAAATGACGTTGTATGCCATGGCATTCCATCTAAAGACATTATTTTAAAAGATGGCGACATTGTAAATATTGATATTACTACAATTCTTTCTGGCTATCACGGCGATACAAGCGCCATGTTTGTCGTAGGAAAACCTTCTAAAGATGCTTTAGAATTGGTGCAAGTTACTAAGGAATGTTTAGATCGCGGCATTGAAGTTGCCGGCACGCCTGGTGTTCGTTATTCCGATATTGGAAGTGCCATTCAAGACATTGCTGATGATTATGGCTTTGGCGTTGTTGAAGATTATTGCGGACACGGTATTGGCCGAAACTTTCATGAAGAGCCTACTGTTTTTCATTTCAGAAACAATTTCAAATCAGCACGAATTGAGGCCGGACACGTTTTTACCGTTGAACCAATGATAAACGCTGGTAAACCTGGTGTAAAAGTTCTTAACGACAAATGGACAGCCGTTACAAAAGACGGAAGTCTCTCTGCCCAATGGGAACACACTATTGCTATTACCAAAAATGGTGCTGAAATTCTGACTTTGCCAAGGTAAACATGGGAGTTCTGACGTTTTTGCTCAATCGTCAACCAACGCTTAAACGCTTTGGTGAACTTCAAGATATTCAGATAGACAAAAAGAATAAAACTATTGATGTAGATTTTCTTTTAAAAGGCGAATCTATTTCTCAACATTTTCAGATTTTCTACTCCATAGAAAATTCTTTTTTCATTGTAAAAAAAATTATTTGTGAAAAAGAATGGATGCAAGCGAGTTTAGATTTTATCTTAAAAAATGAAATAAAATTTTCTTTAGCACTTCCTTTTTTTGAAAAAATTTTGTCTTTATTATTTTAGAGGATTTTCAAAATGCCATTAGGAAAATCTTATAAACTTGAAATTTTTCCCGAGACTAAAAAAGTTTCTATTGAGCTATCTTTAGTCGAAGAAAATCTTCCTATTCTCATTACTGGCGATTACAAAATATCTGAAAATTCTATTGAATTAAAAAACTTTTCTTGTTCTAAAGCATGGTTACAAGAAGCGATAAACTTTTATATGAATTCTAAAAATTCTTTTAGCATTTCATTAGAAAAATTCTTAGCTGAGTTTTTGACCAAATTTTTATAAAAATCATTTTCGGACTTGCAATCTTTATTAACTTTATTTTTATAGTTCTCAAATAGAGGTGCTGGCTTGCTATGAAAGATTCTTATAATAGACTGAAAGAAAAAAGCGGTGAAATGCTTTTCGATATTATTACAGATATTCCTGAAAGCCTACTTTCACCGGCCAAAACTCCTCAAAAACGTTGTGAACTGCTCACGAGAAAAGCGGCTGCCAAAACAGCGGCTTTAAGTGCCACTCTTTCTTTACCTGGTGGTTTTTCTGGAATCGTTACTTTGCTTCCAGACATTGTTTCCATTTGGAAAATCCAAGCACAACTCGTTGCTGATATAGCAATGACATATGGCAAATACGCTGAACTCAGTCGCGAAGCTATGCTTTGGTGCCTGTTCAGGCACTCCGCTTCGCAACTTTTAAGAGATATATTTGTGCGAAGCGGCACGCGACTGATAGCTCAAAAAGTTTCTTTTTCTGCTTTACAAAAAATATTGCAGAAAATCGGTATTTCCCAAGCCAATAAACTTCTTGGAAAAACCGCTTTACATTCTATTCCGCTTCTCGGAGCTGCTGCTAGTGGTTTTTATGCCTACTATGACACAAAAAAAGTTGGAGAAACCGCAGAAACTTACTTCCAAGCACTTTCTGAAAAATCTAAGACAAGTCCTTGCCAAGATTTTCCCTCCGACTCTTGTCAATCCTAACAAGTTCTAGGCAATGCAATAGAACTTGCCATGCGCTTCTTGTCATTGCGAGCGAACTTGCCCGCGACTTGTCATTGCGAGAGGTGCCGCACGGCTCTTGTCATTGCGAAGCCGTGTAGAAAACACGGCGTGGCAATCTACTTGCCAATTCTACACTTGCCGCTCGGTTCTTGTCATTGCGATGGAACATAGTGACAGAAGCAATCTCCTTACAAGTCGCCAACAGATCGCCACACTACGTTCGCGATGACAACTTGTTGTTTGTACACTTGCCGCACGGCTCTTGTCATTGCGATGGAACATAGTGACAGAAGCAATCTGCTTACAATCAACACTTGTTTTTGGATTACTTCGCTACGCTCGTAATGACAAAAAACAAGATCGCCACACTACGTTCGCGATGACAAGTAACACTACGTTCGCGATGACAACTTGTTGTTTGTACACTTGCCGCAAGCCCCTTGTCATTGCGAACCACTTTTGTCATTGCGATGGAGTGAAAAGATGTTTTTGCGAAGCCTAAATGTAAGCCTGCCACGAGCCACTCTTGTGGCGTGGTGGAAGCAATCTCCTTACAAGTCGCCAGTAGATCGCCACACTACGTTCGCGATGACAAGTTATTTGCAGATGGCCACGCGGCACAAGTGCCTTTCGCCATGACAAGTTGAACTAGCCCGCGGCTCTTGCACGAGGCAGAAAGCCTCTCGCTAACACAAGCTCTACAAAGAGCAGAACTAGCCACAAACTGGTAACAATAATTTCAGACAAATTGAAAAGTCCCGCGAGAAACTCGCGGGACTTTTCAAACTAAAGAAACTACAATTACTTCACTTCAAAGTAATATGTCTGCAAAGACTTGCCATCTTGAGAGAATTGAATAATCTGTTTTCCCTTTGGCAAATTAGCAGTAATTTCAAAGAGACCTTCAGCCTTATAAGCAACGTTCAAAGCTGTTCCCTTATCCTTATCAGCAAAGACACCCTTCTTTTCAGAAGCGTCAAAGCCCTTACAATCTGCGTGATCAGCAACAGAGCCAACAACTGCAGGGTAAGACATAGCAACAAGTGGAGTGGTTACAGAAGAAGCATTACGATAGAATACCGCCAAATTTGCATCAACTACACGTGGAGCTGGAAGCGGAACCATTTTAACATTGCTTTTCTTCTTTTTCTTTTTATTCTGGTTTGGAACTTTACCAGCATCTGCATCTTGTGGGAAATTTTCACGATAAGCAGCTACTGATTCAGAACAACTAGCAGACCAAATAACCCATTCGTTAGAAATCTTAACAGGACCTTCTGCACTTGCAGTATAAAGACCTGGGTCAACCTGATCGCTATAAGAGTAAAGAGTCAAATTAGCATTTGGATTCGCTTCTGTTGTAGAAAATTTCTGTTGGGTCAAAACATACTTATTACGACGAGCTTTAATAAGATAATCGCCAACAGGAACTTTTTCAAATTTAAACTTACCTTCTTTCAAAATGCCTTTATGGGCATACTTTGGAGCATGTGTTCCAAAAACAGTAGAATCCATCCAAACTGTAGGCATTTCAACAGCCTTACCTGTAAATGGATCAAGAACAACGCCTTCGATAGTTCCAGTTTTTTCACAACCTGTGAAGGCAAGAGCAAGCAATGCTGCACAGAGAACAAACTTTTTCTTCATAGAACGACCTCTAAAAATATTCCCTCCCCATTTAAGGGGAGGGGAATTTAATTATTCAGCATCAGCAGCTGGAGCTGCCTTACGTGTTTTACGCTTTGCTGTAGCAATGTTTGCACCGAAACGCTTATTAAAGCGATCAATACGGCCAGCGGTATCCACGCGATGTTGTTTACCCGTCCAGAATGGATGAGTATCAGCAGTAATTTCCAAAGAAATCACGCTATGTTCGACCCCATCGATAACCTTCTTTTCGGCAGAAGACTTCGTGGAGCGGGTGATATATTCTTTACCCGTATTCGCATCGACGAACACAACCGGTTGATAATTAGGATGAATTCCTTTTTTCATAGTGTTTCCTATTTTGAATAGACAGTGTCGTAGCCCAAATTTAGAAGAATTTAAGAATTTTGGCAACCACAACACCCAGTTCAACTCTTATTTTATTTATTTTACACGCTTTTTAAAGTCGGACAAAAACTCTTCTTATTCTTTTTTTATTTTTTATTGCATGAAAACACTAATTTTAGCATTTTCTTCACTTTTTATTCTCTTATTTGCAGCTTGCTCAAATGACGTTCAAACACCAACGCTCTCCACAAACAAACCCTATTTTTTAAAAGAGTGGCCAGATAGCGCTTATATAAAAAACATCGATTCAATAATTGCAGCAGAACCAGTCAAAAAACAAGTTCAAGAAAAAAAGACAAATATTGTCTTAAATGCAAGCACACCAACACTCAAACTCCCCACGCAAAAAAAATCTGAAACCAAACTTACTGAAAAAACGCAAGCAACCAAACCACAAAAAAAGCAATCCTTCGCCGAAAGTTTTGCAAACGCCATATCCAAATGGCAATCAGACCCTAACAATGCAACTCTTTACACAACAATTCAAGCTAAAGAAAGTGAAGACATCATACAATTACTTGTAAGAACCTACGGCAAAGAAGCCAAAAAGCTCCCCCGTTTTTACACACTTTCAGTACTCCAATCTCTGAATCCAGGCGTATCACTTGAAGCCCCGAATGCAGGCGACAAAATCCGCATTCCAAAATTATAAAACTTCTCATACAAGAGCCACGCCAAGTGCACTTCTGCAACTTAGCAAAAATCGCCGAGCGAAAATTTATACAATGGGAGAAGTCTCTCCCACGCTTCAACTGGCTTTGTCGACGATTTTCAAAACGCGTTTTGAAAATCACCTTTCCGATAAAAACAACAAAGCCATTTTCCGCTACCCACTCGAGCGGGCGTTCAGACGCCACCCCGCAACGCCCCGTCTTATTTTATGCAAACATTTTATAGCCTGAATTGTCATCGCGAACACAGTCTGACTTGTCATCGCGAACGCAGTGTGGCCATCTTGGCTTTTGTCATTACGAGCGTAGTATAAATTGTCATCGCGAACGTAGTGTGGCGATCTAGACTTTTGTCATTACGAGCGTAGCGAAGTAATCCAAAAACAAGTGTTACTTGCGAAGGGATTGCTTCTGTCTCTACGTTCAATCGCAATGACAAGATTCAGGTTGTCATGGCGAAAAGTCTTGTAAAACGACGCGGCCATCTGTTAGCAATTTGTCATCGCGAACGTAGTGTGGCGATCTAGACTTTTGTCATTACGAGCGTAGCGAAGTAATCCAAAAACAAGTGTTACTTGCGAAGGGATTGCTTCTGTCTCTACGTTCCATCGCAATGACAAGATTCAGGTTGTCATCGCGAAGTTTAAATATAAGCCACCCACAAGCCGCACTTGTTCCAAGGAAATCGTAGTGAAAGTAACCTAAAAATCCGAGGGAAATCCCTAGCGTTCCGTTTAAAATTATTCTGTATATCTTTTGTTCACACTCTCTTATAAAATCAAATCATTAACCTTAAAATGGAGCTATTATGAACAGAAGCCAACATTTTGCCTTATTACAGGCTATGAAAATTGACAAAAAGAATCTTCTGAAATACCAGCAGATTTATAAATACGCTTATCTTTTAAGCGATAGCATTTTCAAAGTCGTTTTTGCCGAAGAAAAAGGCCATTCTATGCTTATTTCTTTGCTTAACGCAATGCTTGACTTGCAAGGTAGTGAACAAATACAATCTATAACACTTGAAATGCAAGAATTTCCGGGCGTTTTTAATCGCAAAAATTGTCTTTTAGATATAATCGGCACCACAAATGCCGGAGAAAAAGTCTTGGTAGAAATCCAACAACAAGGCGATAAATTTTTCCGTGACCGAGTAGAATACTATATGGCTCGTGTGATTGAAAACCATGTTCATAAAAATGAAAAATACGAACTACCCCGCATTTATTTTCTTGGACTTTTAGATTTTGAAATGTTCCCGGAAGAGCCTCAGATTTACCTGCATCATGTAGACCAAATGTGCAATGGGCGTAAATATTTTCCAAAAATTCAAAAGATTTTTGTAGAAATCGCCAAATTTTTCGAACTAGAAAAAAATGGTATCACTCAAAACGACAATTCAGACGCCGCCGCATGGCTTCGGGCCATTATGAGTATCATTCAAGAAAAACCTATGCCCGAATCAATTTTACACAACAAAATCTTTAAAAAGTTGCTTGAATCAGTAAAATTGATTAACTTTATAGAAGATATTTTCAATCTAGAGGTAAAAAACATGACAGATTTACAAGCGCAGCACGAAATCGGCTACTCTGAAGGTCATGAACAAGGTTTTGCCGATGGTATAGAAAAAGGATTCAACGAAGGCAAAGAAAAAGGTTTTGCCGACGGTATAGAAAAAGGATTCAACGAAGGCAAAGAAAAAGGGTTTGCTGACGGTAAAGAAAAAGGATTCAGCGAAGGCAAAGAAAAAGGTTCTTTAGAACAAGCTCGGAAAATAGCAAAGTCCTTATACGAACAAGGCGTGCCCATTGAAATAATATCTCATTCATCCGGACTTTCTAAAGAAGAAATATTGCAATTATAATTTTTAAAAGCACCTGAATTCAGGTGCTTTTCTAACAATCAAAGACTATAAAAAACATTCTCATTTTCTTTAATATTACCGGATTCTATTGAAGGTTCCGGTAGTGTAACGGCGGAGTGTTGGTGGGAAGTTAATAATACGAAAGTTAATGAAGTGAATACAGGATATCAATATACCAACTTTAAATTAAAAACAACTTCTGGAATATCCTCAAATACAAGTGGAAAAATACTATTTGATGGACAAGAAAAAGATATTGCTATAAATAAAGTGGGAGAAACATCTCAATACTCAAATTGGGTAATGCCTAATACCGAAGGAACGTACCCATATAGTGTTGTGTACAATAACAAAACTGTATGTGCGGGGACTATTAATATTATTCCTTCACTTTCTTGCTCCGTAGATAAGACAACTGTTGGTATTGGAGAGGAATACATATTCTCTGCTCACAGAAATACAAATTGTTGGAGTTGCTCTTACCAATTTGATAATGGCACAGAAAATAACATTCAGTTTGGTGATGGTATCTATGATATTTCCAAAACAAAGACTGCTTCATCCTTAGGTTCTAAAACACTGAATTTTAGTTGCACATGTGATAATGTTCCTCAAAGTTGTTCCCAAAATATAACCGTTACAGAAGTTCCACCAACAATCACTTGCCCAGCTGACTTGACTGGCATTGCATTAAATTCCAATGTCTCTGTAACACCACAATCATTAACAGGTTGTACAAACGGCTGTAATTATACGATTGAAGGAACAAGTGCTACTGGTTCTGGTTACACAGGTGGTGAAGTTTCATTTACAGGAGAAGGTGTCGCTGGTGAAAAAACATACACATGGTATGTTTCAAACTCTAAAGATAGTGCCGATTGTGAGTTTAAAGTAACTTATGATGCAAGCGCTCCTGTATGTCATTGCGAAGATTATTGCGGAACTGGCTGTGAAAGCAATGTAATGACTGGGAATATTGGAGATAAAGCCTTTAATGGGTGTTTGTTTATTACCGATGCAACTAGATTATCGTTCAATACCGACAATGGTGGGTATTGGTTTGTTAATGGTTCTGTGATAAATCAAAAGCAACCATGTTGGGATAATTCAGGAGCTTGTTCTGAATTCCTGAATAGCTATCCTAAAGTTGATGGTGGTTGGTATATTCAAGGAAATGTTGGTTGGGCTTCAGTTCGTACATCTACAGCAACAAACCCGTGTGCTGGTGGCTCAGGTGGCGGCGGTAGCGAACCTATATCCGTAGGAACATATTCTGATGCTGAAATTAGGAAAAATGATTATCAAGCTGATGTTTGGTATTCTTTAGATGTTGGAAAAAATGGCTCTTTAGTAATGCAAAATCATTCTGGTGCAGAGTCTTCTCTTACTTATAAAGATTGCTCTGGTTCAGAACAAACAAAATTAATAAAAACAGGACAAAATGGTGATGCCGGCGACGGTTGGTGGAATTCTCTTGGATCAGTGAATAATGGTTGTAAAATCTTATTTAAATTTTCATCCGGTGGAGATTTTGCTATACAAATATGGTAATGCTATTATAGTTAAATATGCTTGCCAACATTTCATTTTCATCTAGATTTGCATTTAATGTTTAAACTCCTCCTGCCGAAATCAGCAGGAGGAATTGGGCAATTTAAAATTATAGATTTTTGATTTCTTCTTCAGAAAGACCAGAATAAAATGATATTTGTTTTATTGGTAAGCCATCAAGAAGCATCGCTTTTGCCATTTCACGAGCTTTGTCAAAAGCTCCATCCAAAAAGCCTTCCGCTTTGCCTTTAGCTTCTCCTTCAAGAAGACCATTAAGGAAACCTTCTTCATAATCGGCTTCAGCGATAGAAGTGTAGCCTTTGTTTTCTAAAACTTCTAAAGAGTC